>ERZ842401.60-NODE-60-length-132841-cov-18.240101_pt1 | contig 132841 bp, 108 predicted proteins | sample MGYA00521270_ERZ842401 | MGnify/ENA primary metagenome ERZ842401 (study PRJEB31892, sample SAMEA3878208) | bioreactor metagenome | biome: Moose rumen | place: Sweden | collected 2011-10 | study: EMG produced TPA metagenomics assembly of the PRJEB12797 data set... | reverse complement strand
AAGTCCGGCACTTGCGACCAATCAATCTTGCTTATATCACCGTAATTGCGGTCTGCCCATTGCGGGAATAGAGCGTTGTGCGCTTGTATGGCGTACTTATCTATTTCCGACCAACCGACAAGTTCGTAAGAGAATTGCGCGTTGTCGGCTGCAAGTCTATTCAGTGCCAAACACTGACTATCGTAACCGCTGAACGATGTGAACACTCGAATTGTCATATCCTCATCTCAATTCGTGTTAACTTACATCCAATGCGCTCGCAGTAATACAGACCTACCAATTTGCCGTCTTGATAAATCTCATCAATGTGCTTATTACCATTGACAAATACTCGCGGTCTTATAATCTTTGTCATAACTTCTTAATCTTATCAAGTTCTGCATTAAATATCTCTCTTGCCATGTCATATTTAGGCACACCGCTACATGTAACGCAATAATCCATTACTGACATCATCGCTTCTTCTGCACTTTTGCGAGTGATCAACTCACCTTGTTTTAACAGACGTTTAATCTCTGCTTTTCGTGCTTTTTCCTTTTCTATTTCAATCAGTAAGGCTAATGCCCGTTCCATGCCTTTGTCGAAAGCGGTAAAGAAATTATCATATCCTGCTAAATCATATACAGGCAAGCCATAATACCCTTCTATTGGAATAACGGAATAAAAATATGGTACAGGCTCGCTGTCAGCCCTATAGTTGATCAAGACAAGATATCCTTTATTCTGTAGCAACTTAAACAAATCTGCTCTGTCAAAATACTCACCTGTTAACGATGGCTCCAATTGGATCAATAGGTTATAGGCACTATCTGTAATTTTCGTTTTCATGGCTTAAAAATCTTATATTCAACTTCTAAATCATTCCCGTACATCTGTCGCAACGTACAGGCATGCGCTGACAAATCTGCATCCAGCGGTTTGTATATATCAATGCGCGATATGATAATTCTTAACTTATTTCCATCCTTTTCAATTCCTCTAAATACATCTATCTCTTCCGGCTGTAATCCTACCGCTGCACTCAACCGCAACCACTCGTCTATCTGCTCTCTGTACTGTACCGACATCCACGGACTGCTGTTGTGTGCAATCTTCCTGTCTGATGATACTTTCCATTGATTGCTCGCTTTTACTTTGTCTGTCAACTCTCCATAACGTCCCCGCCAACCGTTTGCCGACCAACGACTGATAAACTCGTCTGCTTCTGCACACGGTCGGGCTGCACCTCTACGCATCATGCGCCTGACTATTGCAAAGTATTCTTCATTAGTTACCTCATCGCTATATACAATGCCGGAATAAAATCTTAAACCTAAAATTTTTTCTTTTTTTTCTTTTTTTTGCGACCGCTTGCCGGTCGCTTCAACAACCGCAGCGCAAGAAGAATAAGAAGAACAATCATTATCTTTTATATCTCTATCAATATATATATTCTCCTCTCCTCTTCTCTCCTCTGTAAAAGAGGAAACACCCCTTTTTGCTGCATTTTCCGTTCTATTCTCTGCAATATCATTGTTATTCTCTGCATTTGTCGGCTTATTCTCTGCATTTTGTTGAGAATTTCCACCTTTGCGCTCTTGCACTTTTAACAACTTTTTAACTAATTTCTCTCTCGATTTCATAATGTATTCATTATCAAGACAAAATGCTTCGGGTATTTCAATTTTGCTACGTCTGCGTGCCACCTGCTCATCACAGAATCTGCGCTGCATAGCAGCCGATGTTAGTGTGTTATGTTGACGATATATTTCTTCGTCAAACAATTTGTACGCACACATAACCTCTATCAATCGGCGAACCTCGTCTTCATCGTATATACCCATCGTCTCGCTGATGTCATACACAAAATTCTCGTCCGCAACACTATATGCACGGTTTTCGTAATATGTACGACCCAATATCACAAGATATGTCAACACACCTTTATACGACTCTTTGTGCATCAACCTGCGTAATTTAGGGTCTTGGATAAACATACAGTCTAATCCGAAAAACGGCTTTTTACTTGATTCGTTTGGCATAATTATTTCTCTTGTGGTTCATACCATATCGCCTGACGCTTGCCTGCGTCTGCAAGTGCGTTCAGACTGATAGTTATGTTGTCTTTTATCAGTTTCATAAGGTCGGTTGCAAACACAAATCCTATCGGAATCCAATGCTTGCCGCCTGTAGGAGTTATATCGCCGAATATGGCGGATTCTATGAACATTAGGTTCTCTATGATGAGCGACTGATGCCCCTCTACCATATATAGTCCGTATATATGCCTGCCCTTCGGCACACGCTCGTTTGCCATGTAGATTCTCATAATTCAAGTCTTGTCTGTATCAGTTTTTTTTTTGCCGTTGGGCAGGTGATAATGTCATTATCACTTGTCTTTGGCTGTTTATTGTACTTGTTAAAGTCAGGTTCTGCTGCGAATATCACCCTGTTGTTACACCACCGCATCAAGTCTTTGTATATCCGTGCGGCATGTTTCTTATCATACACGCAGATGTATGCCCAATAGCCTGCATCGCGCAAACGATAAATGCGGTCAAGGTCTTGCTCTATGGTGGTGTCATAATTCACAATCGTATAGACAATAGCATTATGCTGATGGGGCCTGTTCTTGGCGTACTGCTCGTATATCCGCAGTCCTTTCAATACCTGCTCACCCTCTTCGTATCTGTCCCACGCAAAGTGTATCTCTTTAACCTTAATCTCACCGAGCATCTCCGCCTTGCGCTGTGTCATCATCCGCGCGTCTAATCCTTGATTGAAATCAATGTTGGCACGACTGTCTATGAGTTGTTGCAACAGCGGTTCACAATCTTTGCAGGCAAGCAGATTCGGGTCGCATAGCACTATGTTATGCTGTCCGTGCCAGAACTCACTCAAATCAGCCACTTTTACACTTTTCATACCTTCTTTCATTGCCACGTGGCAGAAACTACAACCGCGCGGACAGCCTCGCGTCAGAAAGCCGTATGCGGTGTCTTGTGTGTATTTGGGATAAAGGGAATAGTCCGGGTAGATATGTTCAACTTCGTGTGGGAGTTCATCCATAAAAGTGAACCCCTTATGGTTGGAATCAAGATGCGCTCGGAATGGATAATAGCCCTCTTTACCGTCAATCGTACGTATTAGGTAACCGCTACCACCTTTTACAACTCTGTTGGCATTGATATAATACGGATAGTCCTCTGACCATGAGAATACTTTTGCCACATATACCATATCATATCGCTCTGCAAATGGCGTGTACCATTCTACATTGTCACCTCTTTGCTTATAATACGCGCTTAACTTCATCAGAGGCAGGTTGGGATAATTACTGCTGTCAATATCTATCAAACCTATTCGCATATCCTCATACGAAACATCCTAATCACGTCTTCACTAATCTCCGGCTCTATGCCGTCTTCTTCTTGAGCCTTATCTGCTAATTTCTGCAAACCCTCTTCTATATTACCATTATAGAATTTGTGAACATTGCAGTTGATAACTCGCAGAAACAAACGAATCATGAAATCACCGTCCAAACGCATATCGTCAACACGCTTGAAATTCCGGTCGCTCTGTGCCAATACTTCCATCGTCAAATCTGTAAAACGACTGTAATAATACATCGCACTCCTGATATGACTCGTCATCGAATTATACATCTGCTTGCTCTCACCGCGAAGCCTGACATGCTCCATATTCAGATATTCACGCATCAGACGCTCCGTCGCTGTCGCAAATATCAGCAGACCCTCGCAAATATGATTCCTTTCATTTTGTGTCATGACTGCATACTATTTGCCACCGCTGCAATGCGGTCTTGTACACCTTGAGATTGAACCACTGACAACGGACGGACATAGAATGCTATGTTCTTTGAATACCACTTGTCATTATATACACTGCCTGCAATATCAAAGTCAACAACATATGTCTCATTCAATACTATTTGGGTATCCTTAATATGCTCGTTCCATATCTCAAACGGAATCTGAAACTTGTCTCTGCCGTCCTGCTCAATGACAAACATCAATTTCTGCCATTGATTGCCACGCTTGCTTATGCCGCCCTCTATCTCGCCGATAAAGACAGCCTTACCTGTAACTTGGAAACTCATAATCAATCTTTTTTAGGATATACATAACCATTATTTATACTCAACCTGTTCTCCCTGCTTGCCAAATGACGCTTCCGCCTGAACCGTCTGACAAATATGCGGAGCAGCAACACAGCAGCCGTCAAACTCGGCAATAATACCAACACATCTATGATGTTGTACCATGCCAAAACTTTTGAAAAAATACTCATCGACAGATTAACGATTGTCAATACGACAATCACACTCGATACGGCGAACACCGTAATTCTTTGATGTTGTAAAGTCATAGCTTTATTTATTTAAATTGTTATTACTAATGGCGGCTCTCTATCTCCTGTAACCGCTCGTCTAATCTCTCGTATGCTATCGTCAGTGCCAACTGCACTAAACCGATAATTATGATTGCTATATTCATAACTCAATCTTTTATGCAAGTTTGCCAATATTTCCGTCCGCATCGTAACAGCAATTCTCCATAAATGCCATCACGTCACGCATCCTGTAGAACTCCTTGCCGCCGCAAATGCGCCACGGCTTCAATCCGCGGTCAAGCACATTCTTTTTCAAGGTCTCGTAACTCATACCGAACAACCCTTGCAACTCTGCAATGCCGTGTATGAAATTCTCACGCTCACTCAACGGAACGTCTATCGTTTTTGGTCGTGCCATATCTTATTTGATTGTATCAGCTAATTTTGGCTGATGGTTATTTACTCTCAAATTTCTTACATGCCTGCTGTCTGCGTGTGAACATATACTTACCGTCCTCATAATGCGGACACCGCAACGTCAGTGTTTCGCCGGTGATGTACGATCGGTTCCACTGCTCGTCAACCAATTTGCCGAACCGACACTCATCACAGATGTGTCTTTCATGTTCCTCAATAGGTTCTCTCTGTTTTCGTTTCATAATCTATCTCTCTGAATGTATCAGCCAATTTTGGCTGATATTGTTATTAGTACCCTGACGGACTATCACCTCCGACAGGGTAGGGAATTTAATTCCCATGTTGGCTTTTCTACGCCGCGATTGTAGCTACAACCTCTTTTCATAAAAAGGGGGTGTGGGCTGCCCCCACGTTTGGCAAAAAACTAACTATTATAATTAAACCTAATACCATTGCCCACATAGGTTTTACTTGCCGCAGGCGATGTCACATCGCCTGCGGACTTTGCAAATCAATAAATATACAAGCGAGCCAATATGTTGGCAATTACTCACTGACACTTCAGTGAAGATATGACCGTATCAGCCAATCTTGGCTAATAAGATTAACCTACTCTTGTTACTTTCGTGCATTCCGTGCAACCTTTCTTTGTTATCTTCCACTCACCGTAGCCCTTTTTTAATAATTGTGATGCCCGACTCTTAATACTTTTGTACGAGCATGCCGCAATAGGTAACAGACGCTCTTCACCTACTACCATTGACATAAGCCAATCGCCACTGCGAAAATGAGTTTTCTCAAAATTTACTGACATAATATATCGTTTTTAGTACTTATTGTTCAAAAAAATTTGGTAAAGTGAAAGTAAATCATTAACTTTGCAAACTGATTCGTTAGAAACTGCAACCTTTTGACGAATCTGTTTATTAAACCATATTTTTATTGACTTTGCGCGTTTAATAACGTGATTTTTCGTGTTTTTACGCTTTATAAGTCATGTTTTTTGTGCCTTTGTTATCGGCGGACACTTCCGCTCTTACACTCGGTCTGATTATACTTTGGTCAATACTTTACCAAATCCGACTGCAAAGTTAAACTAAAAGTTTCATAAATACAAACTTTTAGTAAAGAAATTTTTAGTTAAAATTATTTTATATGGCTAATTTACAAAAAATCAAAGTTTTAGCGCGTGAAAAAAAAATTACACTTGCGCAGCTTGCGTCTGATATTGGTATAACACAGCAGGCTTTATTGAAAATTATTCGTGAAAATTCTACGAAAATAGAAACATTAGAGCGTATATCTAATATACTAAAAGTTTCGCCTGCAATATTCTTTGAGGATGATATTACGAAGAATGTATTTCAAGTGGCAGGTGGTGATGCCATGTATCAATCCGCCAAAACCACAATGTCACCAGAGGAGTTTTCACTCGTTATTAAAGAAAAAGACGAACGCATTAAGGACTTAAAAGACCAAATAAATGATTTACGAAACTACATTGAGTATATCAAAACTACTACGCAAAAAATATATACTCCATCAGTCACAGTTTAAAGATTAGTGCCGTCATATAAAAAAAGCAGCGGGGCATTCGCCTTACCGCTTCGGGCATCAGTCATAGTACTATCAGTTCGCAAGTAATATGAAACTCCAAATTGTCTACAAACACCATTACAATGATATTAGATTATGATAAAAACATCACTGCCGAGTGGTTACTCTGCGGTGAAGGTAGTATGTATAAACAATGAAAGGAATAGTTTATGGAAATAATCATAAGAATTATTTTACTATTATTTTTACTTGCTGTCATGGTGATGTGTACTAATAATGACAAAGAAAGTGTGTCTATTAATAAGCGATACCATCTTGATATTATATGTTTTTTAGATATAGTTATAATTGCGATACCTATACCCCTATCTTCAACAAATACTCTTTACTTATTGCTCGGCAATGGTCTGTTGTTCATATTTGATTATATCATAGGAGTTACAATTTGGAGTTTTAGATACAAAAAAATAAATGATGCTATTCGTTATGGAATAATGGAGAATAATTATTACTCTTTCAAACAAAAACGAGTTAAATATATTGTAAGAAAAAATACTTGCGTTAGACCATGGGCTAATGATTTAGATGATGGCTACAGAAATATAAAATACACCATGCTCCAAATGTATAATAACGAGACACAAGAATTTGTGTGTAACTTATCTGAAGAAGAATTGTGGGAAATGATAAAAATAAGAAAGGATAAAGGTTTTAAGCGAAAGTATCAATACTACCAAATTATGTATCCATACAATGACCAAAAAAAGAAATAGAGGAGTTTTTCAAACTCCCGATTAACAAGCATGTGGATAAATTTATTGAAAAAGAATTTGTCCTAAAAGAACAAGTAGTAGCATTTAAGTATAATTTGATACTTAAAACAATTCGGGAGCAGTTCCCAGAACTATACTTTATGTACTTCAACGACCTTTTGAATGAAGATTCTCCTGAATATAAACAATGTTATAATGCGTATATGGATATGTTAAACGGAATAATACACTAAATCTTAAAATTCGGCATATTTTCAAAGTGTTTTCTCGGGAATTTCCGACACTACCGCAACTGCAATCTTAAAAATAGGAATAAATGAAAGCACCAAATATCAATCTCGCACCTGAATATACTGCGTTGCTTGAACGGGTAAAACAGGCTAAACGCATCAACCGCCTTACCATTGCCCGGATAGCGGAAACAGCCGGAATGAACCGACCGACCGTCACCAACCAACTCAACGGCAGATTTCCGCTTGACATCAGGGTACTGCTTGCATTAGCCAAATTATGTGATAATGTATCGGCAGAGTATCTCCTGCGTGGCGATGGAGATATAATTAAAAGCGGCACCGCCGCAATAGATAAAGACCCCGGAAAAAGCGTTTTTTCGGGTAGAAATTTAGAAGAAATTTTGCACACCACCGAACTACGGTTGCAAAGGCTTGAAAATGCTGTAAATCAGCATATTATAAAATAATTTGTTATACGCAGATAGGCAGATTTTGCTTGCAATTTGCTTGCAATTCGTTGAAAATCAATCAATACCTTGACCTCTTACAAGCAGAGGGTCGGCGGTTCGACTCCGTCAACGCCCACAAGATTGATAATCAATAAATTACAAGCGATAAAATCTCTATTTTGTCGCTTTTTTTGTGTTTTTCGGGTTGAAAATTTTACTTTCATAACTTGGTGAAAGTCCGAAAGTTATACGAAATAGTTACGAAATAGTTACAGCCAAAATGCATGCAACTTGCATGCAAATTTTATTCTGATCAATATTGTGGAACACAGGAGTTTAATCCGTTACCATTAACAACTTTCATCAGCGCGTCAAAACTATTGATTGCTGCGTAGTGTATATTGATGTCGGCGGGGAGATTGTTGAATAACTTTTCAGCGCAACGAATCTTTGCTTGCTCAATCGGTTTGAGCTGCAAAGAATCAAGCGTACCTTTCGTCTCTGCGACAAAATACACATGTTGCACTGTTCCCTCTTTGAAAGCGATAGCCCAGTCCGGCGAGTAATTACCGACAGGTGTCGGGATATGAAAACCTTTTGGTAACTTTGCATATACAACAACCTCTGCGGCGTGGTCGAGGGCTTCTGCTAATTTCCGCTCTACACTCTGACCATCCTCGGCATATCCGTCCGTAAAGACATAATCTTGTATGCTCTTTTGCGCCGTATATGCCTTGTCGTAGTCCTGATGCTTTTCCTCCGTGAAGATAGTGGTATCATAACTGCCTTCCACTTGATTGTAGCGGATATGCTCAACTATCATCGTGGCTTTCTGCTCATTGATGAGTTTGGTGACGGATGATATAAACTCTTCGGGATTGAGTTGGTACATCGCAAACTTCTGCGGGTGTATCTTGGAAAGAATGGTAGCGACCGTCCGGCGTGTCAGCATAGTGCCTTTGGCAATCTGACCGATAAGGTCGTATTTAACACGCGTTACCGTCCGTATCTTAACTTTATGTTCTTTAGTTTCGGTAGTGTCGAAATCTATTCCTTCGCCTTGCACACCTATGGTCTTACGATACGATAATTCACTGACTTGCAGTTTTGCGTCAATATAGACCACACTCTTTTCTATCAGTTGTTGCGAATCAAATGAGACGGTATAAGCGTATTTGTGGTTGAGTTTGTTCCACAGTTCCAACCACTCGCGTTTCTTGGCATTATCGTTCAAGTTGTTGCTGAAGGTAGGTTTGTTGCCGTTTTCTATCATACCTTCAAGAGCCGTCGGGTCGAAGATACTCTGTACCAACTTATAAACGGCATCGGTCAGCGGTGCAAGGTCACCCGACAGTGTCGGTAGGGTTTCTGCAGCAAGGTCTTTGCGGAATTTGTCCTGCACATTGCCGTTGGCATCAATATAGCCGTTGATAGCCAGTTGCAGATATATATTGTTGGACTCTGCTTCTGTAATGGTATGCAGCTTTTCCTGACCGGCAATCTTGACATTCTTTCCCTCGAAGAATTTGGGTGTTGCTTTTTTGGGGCGGTCGTAGAGGTTGTCGCGGATTTCGGTCTGGAGTGCGCCAACGAAATCAGCATATCCCTCACTGGCGATAACCGTCAGTTTGTTCACGTTTTGCACGCTATTCTCACCGAGGCTTTCCAAATCTTGGCGAACACCTGCGCTGTTCACACAAAGGCGTAAGCCACGTCCAACCTCTTGGCGTTTTTGTGTGGCACTGTTGGATTGATGGAGCGAACATATCTGGAATACGTTGGGGTTATCCCATCCCTCACGTAAAGCGGAGTGTGAGAAGATAAAACGCACCGGCTCGTTGAAGCTCAACAGCCTTTCCTTGTTTTTGAGGATAAGGTCGTAAGCGGAAATATCATCGGAGAAGGTCTCACCACGTTTGACCTCACTATTGACAGCGCGACCTTTGCCGTCTATGGAGAAATATCCGGCGTGGGTTGCTTGCGGTGCAATCTCTGCAAGGTAGGAAGAATAATCGGGGTCGTTCAACTCACGGAAATCGCTGTAGATATTCTGATATTCCTCCTCGAATATCTTTCCGTATATACCAAGCAACTGATTGCCGTCCTCATCATAAAGACGGTAGTTCTTGACTTCATCAAGGAAGAATAAGGACAAGGTCTTTATTCCCTTGTGGAAGTTCACCTGTTCTTTGCGTAGGTGAGCGAGGATAGTCTCACGTATCTGAATGCGAGCTTTGTGTTCTGCTGTGATATTGCCCATCGCTTCGCCGATGTGCAGTTCCGTACCATCAGAAAGCACAATCATATTACGTAGCGGCAATATCTCCTGTATGCGGCAGTTTTGGTACTCGTTCAACTCGTTTGAACGATAGTACAGATCATCTCCTTGTCGGAAGTTGGCTGTTTGGCGTTTGATGCCACCATTTTTGAGCTGATACTCATAATCAAGGCGAGCCATCGGCGGTTGGTTCTTGGAAAGGACGATGTTCTCCAAGAATAGATAGCGGTCTGTACCCTTGATGTTTTTCAGTTCAAAGCCCATCACCTCAATTTTCTTGACAAGTTTCTGCTTGTATGCGTCAAGAGCGTCAAGCACATAGACGGGATTATGAACATCTTTGTGGGTTGCTGAATAGTTGAGGGTGAATAGCGGCTTGAACTGCCGGAGGGCGGCTTGCGTGGCAGCACCTCCCATCTTCTGCGGCTCGTCCATAATGATGATTGGGTGGTTGGCACTAATCACATCTATAGGACGGCGCGAGCCGAAATCGTCGCGCTTGCTGTAGATGATACGCGCGGCTTTGTTGTTAGCTCCCTCTTTGAGTGAGGATGCAAAAGCCTGCGTATTGATAATCATCACGGAGATGTCGTTGGAGGTGGAGAAGGTCTCAATCTGCGTGAGATTATCGGAGTTGTAGATGAAATAGCGGGCTTTCTTGCCGTATTCCTCCATAAAGTGGTCTTCGGTAATCTCAAACGATTTCTTCACGCCCTCACGGATAGCAATGCTCGGTACTACTACAATGAACTTTGACCAACCATAGAGTTTATTGAGTTCAAACATCGTCTTGATATAGACGTATGTCTTTCCGGTTCCGGTCTCCATCTCAATATCGAGGGCGATACGACCGAGGTTGTTGCTCAATGCGGAAGATATATTGAGGTTATTGGCAGCCTGTATGGTCTGCAAATTATCTAACAGTTGGTGGTCTGACAACTTTATTTCTTGGTTCGAATAGCCCGATTCTTCGTGTAAGATACGATTATCTTCTACTCGTTTCCCATCGGAAGTCACAAGGTAGTATTTGCCTTGGTCAAGTATATACTCTTGTAAGCCTTGATTAGGCTGTCCGCTAAACACCTGTACGGTGCTTTCCACGGCATCCTGCTGATATTGTTGTTTCTTAAATTGCAGTTTCATAGGTCAAAAGTATGACGGTTAAGCAAATTACGTTGCAAAAGTATTGTAAACAAACTAATTACGCAAATTTTAATTATATGATTAGTGTGTTATTGCAGTAGATTTCATGCGTTTTTAGTGTGTTATTGCAGTAAAAATCGCAATAACTTAGTGTGTTATTGCAGTAAATGGTCATAAATCGGTTATAACTTATGCAAAACTTTTTAGTAAGAAAACCACAAACCTCTTATATTCATTATGTTATAATAGCAGATAAGTGCAAAAATACACTTTTCCAAGCGACTTCGGATTATAGTTACATTTCTCTATTCACGACAGTTGCAATTTTCGCAACTGTCATTTCGGGGGATAATATTTCGGTCGTAATATGTTCATATAAAGCAAATTATAAATGTTTATCTGTTTATTTCATTCCGAAAAAGTGGCACATGTGCCGGTTTTTCGGAATGAAATTTGGTTTTTTCGCCGCAAAGTTAGTGTAAATAAACAACATACGCAAATTTTATGTATATGGATTAGCGTGTTATTGAAGTAAAATTTGTGAATTTTTAGTGGTGTTTTACCACCATCTGCTAATCATAGCGAGTTTTTCTCTTGCTCTATCATTTTTTTGATTTCCTTATCAAAGTCCGACTCAATAGGCTGCGTGCGGTTAAATATCTCGTATTCTGCCTCTGCTTTTTTTTCTGCTTGCGTTTTTGAAATGCGCCCTTTGTCCGGCAAGATATTATATTTGCGGAAAGAAAGGAACTCATTCACGCTGGCTGCAAACTGCTGCATGTTAAATGTATTCTCACGCTCTATTAAGTCCTCTATGTAATCAAAATATCCTGTTACGGCACGCTCCAAACTCCGAATTTGTTTCTCATCCAAGTAGTTCTTTGCAACCGTTACATCCGATTTCAGGATACGCCCATCGGGGGCATTACGCCAAGTATGTAACCCCATGTGCGGTTGTTCGTGATTGGCACGGGTATAGATAATCTCAGCTGCGGTTTGTCCTGTAATGGCATAATGAAACCGGTTTTGTACCATCGCATAGAACTCACGCGTTGTTAGTGCCTTGGGGTCGTAGTCAATACTGCACTCGGCATAGATATCTGTTATCTGTTGCCAAATACGCCGTTCACTTGCACGAATAGAGCGCACACGCTCCAACAACTCTTTGAAATAATCGGTTCCGAACACCGCTTTGCCTTGTTTGAGACGATTATCATCCAATACAAAGCCCTTGCGGATATATTCATTAAGTACTTTGGTTGCCCATTGGCGAAAACGCGTTGCACGAGTGGAATTGACACGATAACCGACAGAGATAATAGCGTCAAGGTTGTAAAATTGCGTCTCTATTGTCTGCGTTTTGCCTGAGATTGCACCATGTTGAGTGGTTATTTCCATTTTGGAAACAGCCACTTGTTCGTCCAGTTCGTCACTATTAAAAATATTTTTCAAATGCTTGCTAATCGCCGGAACGTTGACATCAAAAAGCGTTGCCATCGCTTTCTGTGTCATCCAAATCGTTTCATCTTTTACCACGACTTGTACTTGAGCCGTATTGTCCGGCGCATCATACAAAAGAAATAATGCTTGTTTGTCTATCGGTGTCATATTGTACTTTTTTAAGTGACTTTGGATTTTATTATAGTGTTTTGATAGTGGTATTGGGGCTGTAGGTTTTGAAAATTTGCTCGAAGTTAGTAGCGGTGCTGTCGTCAGCGTAACTACTATCGCGCAGAGTGGCATATTGCGGCTGCTGCTTGGCAATGGCGGTGATTACGCTGTCCGTCACACCGGTGTCAAAGCAGGCGATAAGAAAATTGTCTGCCACATTATAGACAGACTTGCCGTCAAGTTGTTGCACCTCAATCTTGCTATCGAGCGATACGCCGAGTTCGAGCATCACTTGGAAAAGTAGGTCTTCCGATGTGCGACCGTCTTTGACATTATCCACTTGGTTGAACAAGTTGGCTTGCGAAAGGTCTTGCGGAGCATAATAGACATCTTCCATATTGGTGGAGTCGAGTCTCAATACCCTGAACCCCGTATCAAGGTCTTGTGTGGTTAGCGGACTGTCCTCTTTGATTTTCTTACCTGCCCTGCGGATACGCTCCTTGCCTATCTCGCAGATGTTCTTGTAACCGGCTTTGTAGGCTTCGGACTTCTCGTCAGTCTGCTCGGGCAACTGCACCATAATGAACTTGCGATTACCCCCGTCTTCCGCATTGAGTTGCATAACTGCGTGTGCGGTAGTGGCAGAGCCACTGAAGAAATCAAGGACGATTGAATCTTTGTTTGAACTTTGTTCAACAAATTCTTTTACTAAAGCTGATGGTTTGGGAAAATCAAAATATCTATCACCCATCACATCTTCAACTTCTAAAGTTGCAGTTCTTGTATAAATTTCTCCTCCTATGATAGACGAATACCCCGGTAATACTTCTTTGATTTCAGATAAAAAAGCCTTCCGCCTTGGTCTCCCAGTTTCCTCTGGTGGCCATATAATTCTTTTCTCCGAAATGAGTTGATTCATTGTATTTCTATCATATCTCCAGCCCATTTTTGGTCTCCCATAGTTAATCCCTGTTTCAGGATTTATTAAATCATAATGGCAATTAGGTCTCAAATCAGCAGATAATAACCCTGCCATATTTGCACTTGTCCAAGGACCTCTTGGGTCGTTATCAGGATTAGAATACTGGTCTGTTTTTCTTTCCGACCCTCTCAATGCCCTAACTCCAGCAAATTTTGAATAACAAAGTATATATTCATGGTCAATAGATACTCCCGTCAAATTTCTATTATCTTTATTTTGCCTGCTTTTCCAAACGAATTGAGAAACGAAACTTAACTCTCCGAACACTTCATCACAAACCTTGCGCAAGTTTTCTACCTCATTATCGTCAATAGATATAAAAATCACACCATCATCAGTTAGCAAATCGCGGGCGACTTTAAGGCGAGGATATATCATATTGAGCCAATCTGTATGGAAACGGCCATTGCTCTCCGTGTTTCGGGTGTAAATATCTGTAAGCAAATTCCCCTCTTCATCATAATTCCCGCTCTTAGCTCTAAACTCTAAGTTCTCAGTTCTAAAACTGTCATTATACACGAAATCATTGCCCGTGTTGTACGGTGGGTCAATGTATATCATCTTGATTTTGCCGGAGTACGTTTCTTTGAGACATTTGAGTACATCAAGGTTGTCGCCCTCGATATAGAGGTTGTGGGTGTTGTCAAAGTCCACACTCTCCTCACGACAAGGACGCAAGGTGGCATTGATAGGTGCGTTAGCCAGTAGTTTAGCCTTGCGCTTGTCGGGCCATGTGAATTGATAACGTTCCTCGGTGTCGCTCACCAAAGTGGGCATCAGTTCCTGTTGCAGAGCCTCGAAATCAATGGCACGGCGGAGTGTCCCGTCTGCGCCTCGTGTCTCGGTGATACAATTAGGGAACAGAGCTGCAATCTTTTCAATGTTGGCAGCAATGCTGTCCTGTGTCTGCATTTTCAGTTTCTCCATATATCTTTATGCTTTTAGTTCTATGTAAAAATCACCGCTGTGTATAACCGGATTATGGTATAACAACTTTTATGGTTTGATTTCCTGTTGTAATCAGATAGAAGCCTTGCGCGAGGGTGATATGTTCTGTATTGTCGGTGGTATATCGGCGGGTTATAAGTTGTCCAATAGCGTTGTAAACGTATATGTCAGAATAGAGGGGCAGGCGTGACAGTTCTATCCCGTCGGGAGTTTGAGAGTAGGTGATACCTTCGTAGATATATGAACTTGCTGCCGATGTGTTGCTGTTGTCGGTAAGGAACATATTTTCATCTGATTCATTCTGACCAACAGGCATGATGGTGAAGAAATACTCGGTAAGTGAGTCAAGGTTTTCCACTGTATATGACGTGATATTACCAACTTGCAGCGGGAAACCGTCAATAGAGTGGAGTTCCTCAATCTCTCCGCCGGTATATACACTGACTGTTTTGAGATAGAGTCGTTTGCCTTTTTCGGCATAGAATGTGAGGTTGACGTTTTTGTTTTCGTTATTAGCAGGCAGTTCAACAGAATACAGTTCAAATGCCGAGCTGAGTTGTTGTGTCGCAATAGTTGTATTGCCCAACTTGACAACCACGGAGCTGTTGTCGTTGCCGTAATACATTGCTTCAAAATCAATGTGTCCGCCGGTTGAGAGGTCGAGATTAGAGAAAGTCAGTGACCCGTCTTTGGAGCCGGCTCCAAGGCGTAATGCTTCTTTTTCCACTGCGGTATATCCTCCGCCTGTTTCTCCTTGTGTCTGTGAGCAGTCATCGGAGAGAATAAGTTGCTCTTCTGTGCCGCCGATTGATTTTTGATAGACGTTGATTATATAGTTGTTTACACCTGCGTTGGTCCAGTTGAGTTGTGCGCTGTGGTATGTGATAAAGGTTACGGGCAGGACTTCGAACATGCAGTTGCCCTTAATATTGATTGTGCGTGAAGCAAAATCGGGGCTTGACAGTGTTAGTGTTGCGTTGTGTGTGCCTATGGCAGTCGGGGTGTAATATGCGGTCAGGTTGAATCCGTTTTCCGCTTGTGCTGCGGTTACGGCGGTTTGTGACAACTGATACATATTTGCGTATGTGCCGCCGAGTGCCAGCGTTATGTCGTTTGACAAATTGGTGCCTGCGACATGTATTTTAAACTCCATTTTGTTGCCGACATTGTTGTTGGTCAGATATATTTCATTAGTCGGGCTTGTGAGGCTTGCGAGGCATGAGCCTTTGATTGTGACGGAAATATCGTTTGCTCCGTTGCTCGTAAGAGTGAGTGTGGCAGAATGGATGCCAAGTGCCGTCGGGGTATAGTTGACGGTGATGTCGGTACCTTGGTTGGCATTGTCAGTCGGAATAGTTGTTGTTCCGAGGCTGAACATTTTTGCGTCATTGCCGGTCAGGGTGAGAGAAACAGGTTTGGTAAGCAGTGCTGCCGTTACGTTAATCGTTTTGCTGATGGTTTTGTTTATTGAGGCTGTTCCGATTTCTATAGTCGAGCCGCCGTGCGGTGTCAGTATGGTCGGTGATGTGGGTTCGGCATAGCAGCCTGTCATGTCTGATGAAAAATACTCCGGCGCGTAGGAGCAGAGGATGTCCTTGAGGCTGAGTGTTTGTCCTTTTTTGTCGCCCCAGATATATTCCACGAGACAAGGGTAGTCGATAAAGGGGTTTCGGTTATGTTGGAATAAAGATACACCATCGTTACGTTTTAGTTCTTTAGTAGATACGGGATCCAGTCTGTGCCATTTGAGCAAAAGAGCCAGACCATAATCCGTCAGTTCACCCTCCTGACTGAACATGGCGCTACCGTTTCCTTCTGAGAAATCAACATTCGGGTAGGCTATAAGCATATAGAAATAGTGTCTTGCAAAGTCGCCTTTATATTCATCGTCAGGTTCAAAGACAGTGCCTGAATAACCCGAAAAGGTTGATGTTCCGAGTTTTCCCCGGGCTTTGGATGTCAGTCTGACACCGTTGGCGCATTCTCCGAAAGCATAGTTGGAGCGTTGTCCGTTAACGCGGCAGTCGGTCGGCACTACATGGTAGGCATCGGAGTATTGGGTTGCTTTGCTGCCTCCCCACCATGACTTGGGCAGAGAGTGTTCACGGTTATAGCAGCCGCATACTTCGGCATTGGAGCCGGTTTTGTCATCGATGGTAAATTCGCAGTCGGAATACATGTCCCAGAGAGTTATGCCGTCTTCTCTGACATCAGCCACTTCATAGACATCGTATAGTCCTGCATACCCGACATTGGTGTGTGCGGCAACAACTCCTGTCAGTGCTGATGTGAGATTATTGCCCGCTTTGCCGTCAATAGATGAATAGTAGCCGGCGGGAGGTTCAGCTGCCATTGATGCCGCATATACAGTGACAACAGCAAGAGATAATAAATGTTTTTTCATGATATTGTGTGTTAATATAGTTCGACAATAGTGATTCCTGCACCGCCGAGGTCAACATGTTCATCGCGGAAAGATTCTACCTGTGCGTATGTAGGCAGATATTCGCGGATAATTTGGCGCAGGATTCCGTTACCTGTTCCGTGGAGTATTCTGACTTGGTGAGCACCTACCATTGTGGCATCATCGAGGAAATACATTACAGCCTGCAGGGCTTCGTCAGCTCTCATTCCCCGCACATCGAGTTGTGAGCGGAAATTGAGTGTGGTTTGTCGGATTTGTGTTGCGGCGGTGTTGAGTTGTCGGATAGTTATTTTTTGTTCTTTTTTATCAGTCTGTCGGGTTGTCAGCTCAAGGTCGTCAACGGCGAGCCATGTTTTTATGTCGCCTATAGCCACAAGGGCTTTTTTACCGTTCAGTTCGAGTATTTTACCTATAAGATTGCGGTTTTTGATTTTAACGTTGTCGTCAATTGAGAGTTGTGTGGTCTGCCGGTTATGTTGCGGTATGTCGGTTTTTTGCAAAGGTCGGCGGGGAGTTGTCGGTTCGGGCTTATGAGTGCCGACTTCTTCCTTGAGTTTCTCCACTTTTTGTCGTGCGGCGCGGGTTTGCTTTTTGTCGGCTTGGGCTTCCTTGATTTCTTTGATGGTTTGTTCTATTGTGGCATTTGATTGGCGGAGCAGATTAGAAGCCTCGTCGCGAGCCTGGTTTAATATCTCGGCGCGGGTTTGTTTGATTTTTGCCATTTCGCTTTCGTAAAACTCAATCTGTCGGTTTAGCTGTTTCTCCTTGTCATGGATCTGTTGTCGTTTCTGCTCCCAATAGCGGCGGTCGCGTGCGATATCCTGAAGATGCTTGTCGTAGTCGGTATAGTCGGTGCCTACAAGTTCTTGGGCTTTACGGATAATATCTTCGGGGAGTCCTGTTTTGCGTGCAATCTCAATGGCGAAACTGCTTCCGGGTTTGCCTATGGAGAGTTGGTAAAGCGGTTGCAGTTGCTGCCGGTCGTACAGCATAGCACCGTTGATTATTCCTTCGGTGTCCTGCGCAAAATGTTTCAGATTCTGATAGTGGGTGGTAATAACGCCGTATGCTTTGCTTTGACACAATTTTTCCAATGTGGCTTGTGCTATGGCACCGCCGATTTGGGGTTCTGTTCCGGAGCCGAACTCATCGATGAGTATCAATGTGTCGGGCGAGCTGTGACGGACAAAATACTTCATGTTAAGCAGGTGGGAAGAGTAAGTGGACAGGTCGTTGTCTATGCTTTGCTCATCACCTATATCGATAAAGATATTTTTGAAAATTCCCATTACCGAGTCTTCTTTCATCGGCACTAACATTCCGCATTGCAGCATATATTGCAGAAGTGCCACGGTTTTGAGACAAACCGATTTGCCGCCGGCATTAGGACCGGAGATTAGTACAATGCGGTATTTCCCGTCAAGGCGTATGTTAAGCGGAATGACAGCATGTGCTTGGTCAGTTCTGTTTTCAAACGAGAGCCATAACAGCGGGTGGACGGCATCGTGGAAATTGATTGTCGGCTCGGCTTGTATTACGGGCAATGAGGCATTGATTTTTTTTGCAAAGAGTGCTTTGGCATGTATGAAATCAACATGGCCGAGAAACAGTTGCGAGTCTGTCAGGTCGGGTATGGATGGTCTTATTTGGTTGGATACTTCCCGCAGGATACGGATTGTCTCACGGCGTTCTTCGCTTTCCAACTCTCTGATTCTGTTGTTGGCTTCAACAACGGCTGTGGGTTCGATATATACCGTTTTGCCGGAGGCGGACTCGTCGTGTACTATGCCGCCGAGTTTGCGTTTGTACATAGGCGGAACGGGAATAACCAAACGACCTTCACGCAGGGTGGGGGTGACATCTTTTTCCACGATTCCATCGGCTTGGGCTTGTCTTAAAATGGTGTTTATGGCTCTTGATATTGACCCCTGTGAAGCGGTCAGTTCACGTCTGATGCGCTGCAATTCGGTTGAGGCATTGTCCTTGATATGACCGAATTTGTCGAGAATGGTATCAATAAGCGTGATAATCTTACTGAACGACATATTGCCTGATTGGGCAGTTAAGTCGGTCAGGCGCGGAAAGCGTTGCGGGTCTAAAGCGTTGAGAAAAGTGAACAACTGTTGTGTTGTGGTCAGTGTGGAACGCAGGATATTGAGTTCGGTTTCATCGAGATATAATCCTTCAAGTCGGATATGTGACAGCATGTCGCGCAAATCAGATATATTGCCTATCGGGATGTCAAGAGAGGCATCGTTGATAATATCAAGCATTTCTGCCGTTATTTCCGTGCGCCGGAGTATATCCTGAAAGGACGCAGAAAAAGTCATCTTGTCGATTTCTTCCCGTCCCAATTGAAAAGAGCACAATGATTTGAGCATTGTGCGTATTCGGTCGAAACCTGTTTTTTGTTCAAATGAGTCGGGATAAATCATCAGAAGCGTTCTTTTATCTGTCCGTTTTGATAGGCAAGAACCAGATCCTTGAGGTCTTCAATTTGTTCTTTAAGGCATTGTCCTATATCTGTGTCTCTAATCAGTATTCGGTTGTTAGAGAAATCCTGCAGTTGGATTCGGCTGTGGATATCAGCACCTGAACGTATCGCTTCTTCGCGTGATTCAAACATTTCGTGTTCAACGAGTTGTATGCCGTGACTATTATAAATCAGTGTGTAACCGGCTATGCCTGTCTTTTCCTGATATGGTTTGCTGAATCCACCGTCGATGACAAACCGTTTGCCTTCCGCTCTGGTCGGAGTCTCGCCTTTGATTGTCTTTACGGGTATATGTCCGTTTACTATTCTTCCCTTGTCGGGGTCGATGTCGAATTCCCGCAGAATTTTTTCGCATATATCGCGGCGGTTGGCTAATTCGTAGTAGGCACCTTTGGTTTCCTTCTGCAACTCTTTGTCGTTGATAAAATAGCGTTCAAAGGTTGTCATGCGGTTTTTATTGTAAAGCGGAGATCCTTCGCCGCACCAGAGATACCACATATAGTCAAGTGAGTCGGCAGCCGTAGTTGTCTTACCCCTGCCGTAATATGCATCCCGTATAATCTCGTCAACACGTTGCATCAATGCTTTGCCGCTCACTATTTTGCCGCATACATTTACTTTGGCGAAGTCGCCTTGTTGAGTGAGCGGTATGGCAGCATGGTAGAGCAGGAAGTTGTTATGACAGAGATAGAGTGAACCGTGTTGGTAAAGGCATTTGAGATGTTTCTGGAGTCGTTCGGATTTGCGGAAGGAGTGTTCAAGCTGTTGTATCAGTGCCTCTTCTTCAACGGACAAAGCGTACGGGGCGTCGGGATTGATGGTAGGCAGATTTGTGTCAAGCAGTTGATAATCACGACCATTGATATGTATGATGCCTTTTTGCAGATTGATTTTATCTAACAGCAGGCGATCCTGCATATTGTATTCAGGATGCCGGAGGATAGTCTGTCCTTCGAGTTTGAACTGAATGACAGATATGGCTTTATGCATTTTAGCCATAAGTCCGGCGGAGCGCGTCAGGCGTGGATTGTTCTCAAAGTCCTTGGTCTGAAAAATCGTGCAAGGGTCGTTGCCGTAAGTGTCGAGTGCAAAAGTGGCAAGGGGCAGCAGATTGATGCCGTAGCCTTCTTCAAGAGTTTCTATATTGACATACCGGATTGACACGCGAACAACAGTTGCTATCAGGGCGCGATTGCCGGCTGCCGCTCCCATCCATTCTATATCGTGGTTGCCCCACTGAATGTCGAAATTGTGGTAGGTGGAGAGTATCTCCATTATTTTTTCGGCTTTTGGTCCGCGGTCGAAGACATCGCCTACAATATGCAGTTCATCAATAGCAAACGAATGAATGAGATAGCATATTGCGATAATCAGTTGTTCGGCTTTTCCGCTTTCAACAATGGCTTCAATAATGGCATTGTAGTACCGAGCGCGGTCTTTTTCCGTTATTGATTCGTGGAGCAGTTCTTCAATGACATACGCATAGTCTGCGGGAAGGAGTTTGCGGACTTTGGAGCGTGAGTATTTGATAGTTACGGCGCGTGCAACGCTGACTATCTGGTGCAGTCGGCGGTTGTAAAACAGGTTCAGGTCTTTTGTGGTAGGATAGGTTGTCCGTTCCATATCCAACCGTTCATCGGGGTAGTAGATAAGAGCGCAAAGAGCACGTTTCTCATCTTCGGTCATCGTATCGCCGTAGATGTCGTCAACTTTGCGTCTGATAACACCTGAGGCATTTTTCACCATGTGGATAAACTCCGATGAGGCGCCATGCAGGTCGCTCACAAAATGTTCAGTCCCTTTGGGGAGCGACAGAATGGCTTGCAGATTGATAATTTCGGACGTTGCTGCGCTGCTATTCGGAAATTTCTCCGATAGCAGACGCAGATAACGTTCGTTGGATTGTGTGTTTTTCGAATTAGTCATTATCCAATATTGATTCCGCTAAAGCACATGAATGCCAATGCCATCAAACCGACGGTGATAAATGTGATTCCGAGTCCCTGTAGCGGTTTTGGAACATCGTTGTACTCCATTTTTTCACGGATACCGGCAAGGCATACGATAGCCATTAACCAGCCTATACCGCTTCCGAGAGCATACATAACGCTGTCGCCGAAACTTGTGATAGCTTTGGGGTCGGTTGCATCAAGGATGACGCGCTGCTGCATAAATAATGAAGCACCCATGATAGCACAATTGACGGCAATCAGAGGCAGAAATATACCTAACGAAGCATAAAGCGACGGGCTGAAACGTTCAACCACCATTTCAACTATTTGTACAATAGCGGCAATAACCGCAATAAAGATGATAAATGAAAGATAACTCAAGTCCACACCCTCAATAAGACAGTTCGGACCGAGCACATACATTTGGAGCAGATAGTTGACCGGTACGGTAACAAGCAGTACGAAGGTAACTGCCACACCAAGACCGGCACTCGTCTTAACGTTTTTCGATACTGCAAGGTATGAACACATACCAAGAAAGTAAGCGAATATCATGTTGTCCGCAAACATTGAACGGACGAATAAACTTAAAGCGTGTTCCATACCTTATTTCTTTTCTTCTTTGTTAATACTTCTGTGTACCCAGATTATGCAGCCGACAAGTATAAGTGCCATTGCCGGCATCATCATCATACCGTTGTTGACATAACCGTGTTCATAGCACCACTGCGGAATGACTTGGAAACCGAGCAAAGAGCCGCTGCCTAACAATTCGCGGAAGAATGCCACGATTACGAGTATGATGGCATATCCTAATCCGTTTCCTAAACCGTCAAGGAATGAGTCCCACGCATTGTTTGACATTGCAAACGCTTCCAAACGACCCATAAGAATACAGTTGGTTATAATCAAACCTATATATACAGAGAGCTGAACGCTGACATCGTATGCAAAGGCTCGTAGAAATTCGCTTACCAAAGTAACAAGGGCCGCAACTACAACGAGTTGTACTATAATACGGATTCGCGTCGGAATGGTATTGCGCAAAAGAGCTATAACCACATTGGACATTGCCACAATGATGGTTACTGCAATGCCCATCACAAGTGCAGGCTTGAGTTGCACTGTAACTGCAAGTGCCGAACAGATACCCAATATCTGAACTATAACAGGGTTGTTGGCACTCAACGGACCGAGTAATGTTTCTTTTGTTTTATCTGAAAGTTTCATAATTATTTATCCTCCTCTGTTTGTGGTTCAACATCTGTTGCTTCTTTCTCTTCGGCGGGGCAGCTGATGACTTGTTCTTCAGATACAGCCTGTTGCGGCTCGGAAAGGAACGGCTTGTATGCATCAAGAGTAGTGTTGATCATTGTCTCCACACCTTTTGAAGTGATTGTTGCACCTGATATTGCAGCAACCTGCTCGTCTTGGGGTTCGCCTTTTACTATTTCAATCATTTTCAAAACACCCTCGCTCAAAATGTGCTTGCCGATAAAACCATTTTGGAATTTTTCAGTGGTTATCTCACCACCGAGACCGGGAGTTTCCGAAGCGTGGTTAAAATATGTTCCGTAAATGGTGCTCTTGTCATCGTTGAGAGCAATATAACCCCATATAGCACCCCAGAGACCGGCTCCGTTCATTGGAACGATATATTTTTTTGACCCGTCCTCAAGAGTGGCATTATAAATAATCTGAGCTACTTCTTTGCCTGACTTGTCAGTAATGAAACCTACTGTGTCAACAACGATAGTTTTTTCGTACAGAGCGTCAACATCCTGACCTTTGAGGTCAAGGTTGAGTGACGACAAAATCTGTTTGCGCGTGTCTAACTGAATGTTAGCTTCCTGTTTTGGTTTGAGTGCCGAAGAAACGACAGCCAAAAGCAGAGCTACAATAACCACGATAACCGTTGCATAAATTATCGTATATGCATTACTGTTTGTATTTAACTTTGCCATAATCTGAAATCATTTAATGGTTAATCGTTTCATTCTGCGTTTGATATTGACCTGCACTACGCACCAGTCGATAAGCGGAGCAAAAGCGTTCATCAACAATATGGCAAGCATCATACCTTCAGGATAGCCGGGATTGAGAACTCTGATTGTAATTGCCATAATACCAATCAGCAGTCCGTATATCCATTTGCCTGTTTCTGTGCGGGCGGAGGTTACAGGGTCGGTTGCCATAAACACAGCACCGAAAGCAAAGCCGCCGAGAACGATATGCATGTACCACGGAGTGTTGGCTGCTGCATTGTCAATACCGCTGATATTAAATAGGAAAGCAGTCAAACCGCCCCCGACAAAGATGGAAAGCATTGTCTTCCAACTTGCAACACCCGTCATTAGCAAAAGGCATGCGCCCAGCAGTATAGCCCATGTGCATGTTTCGCCTACACAGCCGGGGTAGAGTCCGTTCATGGCATCCATGAAAGATAGTGCTTGACCGGAAGCGTTGGTCAGAACAACGTTAGGGTCGCTTGCTGTTGCCATCTGTCCGAGCGGTGTGGCTCCGGTAAATGCGTCGGCAATGGCTTGACCGTTGTCCCAACCCCAAGTGCCGTCAGTGCGGACAAAAACTTTGTCGCCTGACATCTTGGTCGGGTAGGCAAAGAATAAGAAAGCACGAGTTATAAGAGCAACATTAAAAATATTGTAACCCGTACCGCCGAATATCTCTTTTGCAAAAATAACGGCAAAAGCTGTAGCAAGAGCCACCATCCAAAGCGGTGTGTTAATAGGCACTATCAGCGGAATAAGAAAACCGGTAACGAGAAAACCTTCGGCTATCTCTTCATGTTTCCATTGAGCCACTGTAAATTCAATGCCTAAACCTACAATGTAAGATACCAAATAGTAAGGCAGAACAGCTAACAGACCGAAAGCAAATGTTGCCCAAAAACCCGCATCTTGTCCTGTGGCGAGAAAATGTTGGTAACCAACATTATACATACCGAACAGCATAGCAGGGATAAGGGCTATAACTACCATAATCATAGTGCGTTTTGAGTCTGTTGCATCGTGGATCTGCACTCCGTTGCGCTTGGCTGTCGTGTCAGGCGTGAAAAGGAATGTGTCAAATCCGTCGAACAAAGAATGGAACGCATGCAACTTACCTCCTTCGGAGAAAGTCGGACGTAGTTTTTCTACTACTTTGTATAACTTGTCAAACATCACTCAAGCTCCTTTCTCATATTATCCAATGCTTGGCGGACAATCGCCTGCACCGGCAGTTTACTTGTACATACATATTCGCAGAGGGCAAAATCCTCGGGTGCAACCTCGTATGCTCCGAGTTGCTCCATGCGGTCAAGATTGCCTGCAATCATTGCTTTAAGCAGGTATTCAGGGTAGATATCCATAGGCAGTACCTTGTCGTATTCGCCGCTGACTATGATAGCACGGCGACCGCCCAAAAGGCGAGCATCGAAATCAAAATCTTTCTTGAAGAAAAGCATTGATGACGGCACGGTGCGGTTCTGACTGAAGATATTGAAACGCGGCATAATCCACCCCATAAATTCATGTGTCTCGGAACCTTCTGATATAACGCTGATTTGGTTGGCTGTGGGTTCAAGGATCTCATCGAGCTCAACCTGATGACCGCTCAAAACATTTCCCGATATTATGCGCAATGGTATTTCTTTATATACCGAGCCTTTGACTATTTGGCTTACGGGTGCTCCGTAACGATAGCGGTAGTACATCGGACTGATAACCATAGGACCTGTCAGAGCCACAAGTTTTACCAAATCAACCTTGCCGGTTTGCAGAAAACGACCTATAACAGCCAAATCCTGAATATTGACAGTCCAGACTGTCTCGCCTTTGTTTACGGGGTCAAGATGGTTAATCTGAATACCGACATTTCCTGCGGGATGCGGACCGTCAAAACATGCCAATTCAACGTTTTTAAGATTTTCTAACTCGATATTTTTCTCTCTGGCGCTTACACTGATGTGTACTTTTGCAATCTTGGAGAGAGCATCGACCGCTGTCTGAAGGACACTTGCCTGACCTTTTAGTACGAAAGAATAATCGGGTGCAAGAGGTGCGCTGTCAAATCCCGAGATAAAAATGCCTTTAGGCTGTTTGTCGGGATTGGCGATAACATCATACGGACGTTGTTTGATAAACATCCACAACCCGGCTTTTAAAAGCAATTGCTTGACTTGCTCTCCGTCAGTGAGATTATGAGTTTCAAAAAGCTCGTACTCATCCTGAATATCGGCTTTGACGGTGATACTCATCACCTTGCGTCGTTCACCTCGGTTAATGGCTTGAACCACGCCGCTTACCGGACTGACAAAGTTCATTTCCTCATGAGCTTTGTCACGGAAGAGTGGTGTGCCTGCCTTGACGCGGTCGCCTTCATGGACTGACAATCGCGGGGTGATGCCGGCAAAATGGTCGGGCACAACCGCAAAGACATCAGGACGCGAAACACCCATTGTCTCGCGGTCTGCATGACCCTGAATTGGTATGTCCAACCCTTTCTTTAATTTTACTGTTACCATACTAATGTTGTATTTAATTAATAAATTATTTCTAAAAACGTACTGATTTCATTGAGTCAATATGTTGCTCAAAATCAGCCATCTGACTGTCAGGAACCGGATCGGCCTTCGGCGACTCTAACTTCAACGGGTCAACAGGAGTGCCGTTTTTCCATACGCGGAAATCAAGATGAGGACCTGTACTGTTTCCTGTACTGCCTACATAACCGATAACATCACCTTGGCTGACACGTTGCCCGACATTTATCTTACCGTATTTCGAGAGGTGCAGATAGGCAGTCGTGTAAGTACTGTTGTGGCGGATCTTAACCGTATTGCCGCCTCCGCCCTTGTAGCCTTTTTCTATCACTGTTCCATCGCCGATACTTACAACCGGAGTTCCCAAAGGAGCTGCATAGTCAACACCGGTATGAGCGCGGACTGTCTTGAATATCGGGTGCATACGATGATAGGTGAAATGCGATGAAATACGTCTGTAATTAAGCGGTGCTTTCAGAAAAGCCTTGCGAAGACTCTCACCTTTTTCATTGTAATAACCCTTGTTGTCACCATACTCGTAATAGTATGCCTGCAAGGTGTCGCGGCTGTGGATAAACGAAGCCGCATATATCATGCCCGTGCCTATTGAGGTCGAGTCAACAAACATTTCATCATACATAAAGCGGACGCGGTCGTTTGGTTGCAGACCGAAGAAATCTATCGTCCAAGCGTAAATGTCCGACAACGTGATGGCAAGGTTATAGTCCAAACCATTGTTGACCAACGCATTCCACAATGATGACTCAATTGTTACATCTGCGACTTTGCGGACTTTTGTTATCTCTTTAACCTGTTTCTCAACATGAATGCTGTCCTTGATATGGATAACAATACTCTCTGTCAGAGAAGGCAGATATATAAAATATGAAAATACGGAGTCGTTATTGTAAAGGGCGAGATATTGTTTCCCCGCACGTATTGAGCGTGCGTCAAATACAGTGTTGTCTATTGTGTTGAGCTGATTGGTTTGCTGCGGTGTGGCTCCGAGTTGCTGAAACAATTTGCCCAATGTCTGACCCTGCTCAATCTGTCCCTCTTCAACTCTGAAAGAGTCAATAGGAATACCGTACTCGTAGCGAACCTCCCTGATTGCCACATCAACGGTATTGTCTTCAACTGCATCCTCACTTTGTTTGCTGTTATTACCGCAGGCAGATAAACAGATTAACAATCCGCAAAAGAATATGTGTTTATATATTTTCATACAAGCACTAACCTCCAAACTATTACATTATTAATTCATTATCTGATATGAAATAATACTCTATGTCCCGATTTACGATTACTGATTCCCTTTCGGGTATTTTCTTGTCCAACTGCTTATCTTCAGCCTTACTACTCCGAGCAGTGCTTCTGAAAATATGCCGCCGCTCATCTTTGAAGTTCCCAACTCGCGATTTACGAATATGATTGGCACCTCCTTGATTCTGAAACCGCATTTATAAGATGTGAACTTCATCTCTATCTGGAAAGCGTAGCCTTTGAAACGAATCTTGTCAAGTTCTATCGTTTCCAATACTTTCCGCCGGTAACATACGAATCCGGCTGTAGTGTCACGGATACTTATTCCTAACACCAATCTGACATACATACTTGCAAAGTACGACATCAGAACCCTACTCATAGGCCAATTGACCACATTCACACCTGTTATATAGCGAGAACCGATAGAAACGTCAGCCCCTTCGTTTACACACGCATCATAGAGTTTCAGCAAATCATTCGGATTATGCGAGAAGTCGGCATCCATCTCAAATATAAAGTCATATTTTCTTTCGATAGCCCACTTGAAACCCATTATGTATGCCGTACCAAGACCTTGTTTGCCTGTGCGCTCAAGAATATGCAGTTTGTCGGGAAAATCGTCTCTTATCATGCGCTTGACAATATCGGCAGTCCCGTCGGGCGATCCATCGTCAATGATAAGCATATCAAACGAAATGGGCAGAGATTGAACTGCTCGGATGATATTCTCAATATTCTCTTTCTCGTTGTAAGTCGGGATAATAACAAGTTTGTTGTCCATAGTAGTGTTAGTTTAACTCTATTATTGATGTGGCGTTATATTGTTCAAGAGCCTCTATGTTAGTGTCCAGTCCAACTTGGACACCTATTTTCTCAAGGGCTTTGGTTACAGTGTTGAGCGCAACAATCGGAGTGTTGTTCTCGTGGCTCAGATGGCATAGAAATATATTTCGCAACCCGTCATGAAAGTTGTCTGCCAACAATTTGGCACAAGTGCTGTTGCTTTGGTGCCCTTTTTCCGACAAGATCCTTTGTTTCAGATAACTCGGATAAGGACCGTTGAGCAGCATCTCTTCATCGTGGTTGGCTTCAATAACTATATGGTTGGCACTGCTTATTGCCTGCTCAAGTTCGGGACTCGGACAACCCACGTCTGTTGCAAGCAGAAAATGTTGGTTCTCAAAATTGATAGTATATGCCACGCAGTCAGTCGAATCGTGCGACACATGAAAGGTGTTTATTGTCATTTTGCCGATACTGAATTCCTCGCCTGTCTCAAAATATCTTTGGCATGTGCGCAATTTTTCATGCAGACCGTAATTTTTGTTTATACCCTCATGTATAGCGTGATTTGCATAAATCGGAATATGAAACCGCTCGCCTAAAGTACCTACTGAACGGATATGGTCAGCATGGTCGTGAGTAACCAAAACCCCCATTATGTTCTTGAAATCCAACCCCATCTCTCTCAAGTGGCTGCGAATAGTGCGGGCACTTATACCTGCATCAATAAGAATGCCCTTTGTATAAGTGCCTAAATAGTAACTATTACCGCTACTACCACTTGCAAAACACCTGAAAATCAATTCACTCATTGTTTTTGTACTTTCAACTAAACTCTAAGCTCTAAATTCTAAACTCTTTATATTATCCTCCGAAGTTATCATACATAATTGACTCCGGGTCAACTCCGAGAGAGTCTAACATCCCGACTACGGCTTTTGACATAGGACCGGGACCGCACATGTAATATTCGATATCTTCAGGAGCTTCATGGTTTTTCAGATAAGTTTCATACATCACGTTGTGTACGAAACCGGGAGTGTATTTTACACCTGCAGCATCGGCTGCTGGATCCGGACGGTCGAGAGCTAAATGGAAATGGAAATTGGGAAAATCTTTTTCCAAACCGAGAAAATCATCCAAATAGAACACTTCGTTCAAAGCGCGGGCACCATAGAAATAATGCATCTCGCGGTCTGTTGTGCGCAATGTCTTGGTCATGTGCATAATTTGGGCGCGAAGAGGAGCCATACCGGCACCGCCGCCGACCCATATCATCTCATTCTTTGTGTCAAAATGAGGATGGAAATCGCCGTAAGGACCTGACATGAGTACCTTATCGCCGGGTTTAAGTGAGAAAATATATGATGATGCGATACCCGGATTAACGTCCATAAAACCACTTCGGTCGGGCTTGAAAGGAGGTGTGGCGATACGTACTGTCAGCATAAAGACATTGCCTTCAGCAGGGTAGTTTGCCATAGAATAGGCGCGGATAGTGTCTTCCGGATTAGTACATTCGAGGTCAAACATTTTGAATTTCTCCCATGACGGAACATATTCATCGCCTATCAGCTCGCGATCGTAGTCTGCGTAGCGTATTTTGTCGAATTTCGGAATACGGATTTGAGCATACGAACCGGGGATGAAATCCATGTGTGCTCCTTCAGGAAGCTGGACTTTGAACTCTTTGATAAAAGTGGCAACGTTGCGGTTGCTTATTATTGTGCACTCGTACTCTTTGACACCGAGGACAGATTCTGAAATCTTAAGTTTCAGGTCTTCTTTGACTTTCACCTGGCAACCGAGACGCCAATGGGCTTTTTGCTCTTTGCGTGAGAAGTGTACTTGTTCTGTAGGAAGCATTTCGCCGCCGCCTTCAACAACTTGGCATTTGCATTGACCGCAAGAACCTTTGCCGCCGCATGCTGAAGGCAGGAAAACACCTGCGTTGGCCATAGTGGAGAGCAGGCTGCCGCCAACGGGCACTTCAAACTCCTTGTCTTCATTGACTGTAATTTTTACATTGCCGCTTGCCACCAAATAACGCTTTGCCACAAGCAGCACTACAACAAGCAGGAGTATCACGCCAAGGAACACTCCGATACTTAAAAGAATTGATGTACTGTTCATTGTTATATCTGTATTTAATTTTATTCGTTTGTTTGCTCGTATTTCTGCATTTGAGCTTTCTGCAGTGCTGTGTCGTCAAGGTAATTGATGCGCATTGCGGCGCGAACTTCCTGCATAGTTTGTCTGCCTGTTGCGCGAGCGACCTCTGTGCCGCTCCGAAGTATATCATATACATCGGGAATATGCTGCTCCCAATAGCGACGGCGTTCGCGAATAGGTTCAAGCAACTCTTGCATTATCTTGTTGAGAAATATCTTGCATTTCATATCGCCGAGTCCTCCTGCCGTATAATGCGCCTTGAGTTCGTCAAGATTCTTGTAGTCAGTCCAGTAACGCTCAAAATGTTCATCTCGGCAGAAAGCGTCAAGGTAGGTGAACACTGCATTGCCCTCAAGATGTCCCGCGTCGGATACTTTCAAGTGGGTGGGGTCGGTGTACATACTCTTAATCTTCTTTTCAACTTCTTCGGCTGAATCGCTCAAATAAATGCAGTTGCCCAATGACTTGCTCATCTTTGCTTTACCATCAGTTCCCGGAAGACGCATACATGCCTGATTATCCGGCAGCATAAGTTGGCATTCGTGCAGAACTTCGCCATAGGTGTTGTTGAAACGGCGTACTATCTCGTTGGTGAGCTCTATCATCGGTTTCTGGTCTTCTCCTACCGGAACTATCGTACCATGGAATAGCGTAATATCTGCGGCTTGCGAAACGGGATAACAAAAGAAACCAAGCGGGATATTGGCTTCAAAATTGCGCATCTGGATTTCTGTTTTAACCGTAGGATTGCGTTGAACGCGACTTACCGTAGTAAGGTTCATAAAATAGAATGCTAACTCTGCCAATTCGGGTACAGCACTTTGTATGAATATATTGACTTTTTCGGGATTAAGACCGGCTGCAAGATAGTCGAGAGTTACTTCGAGTACATTCTGACGCAGTTTTTCCGGGTTGTCTGCATTGTCAGTCAGTGCCTGCGCATCGGCGATCATAACGAATATACGCTCAAAGGTCGGGTCGTCCTGTAACTCAACACGTCGGCGTAACGAGCCGACATAATGACCGATATGCAACCTCCCTGTCGGACGGTCGCCTGTAAGAATAATCTTAGGATATGTCATTTATATTGATATGTTTATTTCAAGTTGCAAAATTACTAATTCTTTTTCAGATATGCAAGATATTAAGAAAATTTTGCTTTTTCAATAATGTATCTCAATACTTCGGGGTCTAACCATTTTTTTGCAGAGCTGATATCGTTGTGTCTTATCATATCACGGATTTCTGTCGATGAAATCGGCAAAAGAGGCGCTTCGACAACATTGACCGACGGATATAATCCTTTGAGATCCCGCATATTGTCACCCTGTCGGGGATATACTATGATGTTGAAGTTCTGAAGGATATAATCATGTTCGCGCCAAAGATGAAAAACTCTCAAATTATCGGAACCTATAATCAGCGAAAAACGGTAGTCAGGATATGTAAGGTTTAAATATTTGAGAGTGTTGATGGTGTATGAAGGTTTCGGCAGCCTGAATTCTATATCAGAGCTGTGCATTTGCGGATTACCATGCAGAGCAATGTCCACCATTTTCAGCCGCTCCTGCTCGTCCAAAAGACCTGCTTGCTGTTTCAGCGGATTATGAGGTGACACAACAAACCATATTTCGTCAAGGTCTGTTGATTTGATAATTTCTTTTGCGAGCGATGTATGCCCGATATGGATAGGGTTGAAAGAGCCGCAAAATAAACCTATACGTCTCATCGCTTTAGAAATTTGATGTACTGATGATTCTCGAAACCGACAAGATATATTCCTGTTGGAAAGGTTGAAATATCAACGCTTTCATCGGTGGAAACAGACACTAACCTGCCGTTAATATCATAGATACGGATACACACACGAACCGGATTCTCGATATGATTGTCTGATATAGTGAAAGGTAGAACTTCAGCAACATTCTCTGCTGCGGACGGCTTACCTTTGGGATATGAATAGTAATAACGCAGATTTATGTCATAGGGAATACTGTAAAATTGCCAATATAGTGTAGATATGAAAGATTCTTCACCATAAAGGTAGGGTTTATAGTTATTGAAGCCGATGTAAAACTTTTTGTTTAAATAGAATGTGTATATATGATATTGACAGTCACCGATTTTTATATAATTCCACGCATACTTTGATATCCCTGTTTTGAGATTTTTACCGTTTGAATCAGGAATGATATATTTATCGTCATACAATAAGTAGAATGTTGAATCGGATATAATTTCAACGGTTATTTTGAAAATATCTGAATAATAGAAGCTGTCAAAATTTATCTCGTTTAGAAGTAAGGTGTTTGACTGGTTACACAGTAAGAAATTGCGAGTATCAGTATTTAATGTAAGTATGTATTCTCCGTTTGTAAGACTGTCTTTTTTTTCGATTTGCGGTTTATGTTCGTATATGGCATAATACGACATGTCCTCTTTGATATTTTCAATAATGTTGTCTGGTTGATATATTGGCGGTAAAGTATTGGATATTTCCGCGTAAAGTTGCGCTGACCAGCCTATAAATGTCCAATAGCCGTCATCGTAAGAGAATGATGGGCATTGTACACTGCCACCTTTTTTTACTTCTGCATACCAGTCGGGTTCACTATCAATCTGTGTATAAAAATTCACAATACACACATTGTCGTTTGTTGTGTCGGTATTATCATTATTTGTGTCTTTTTCGTCATTCCCGCTTTGTGTGTTATCATTTTCTCCACCTGTATATACTATTTCAATTTTGTTGAGGTAAATGGAATTTTCATAACAATTGATAATAATCTCAACTTTGTCGCCCATGGGTGTTTCTTCGGTAAACAACATTTTTGTAATCGGAACATATTCTGTGCTGTATTGACCATTCCATCCGTTATCGCTAAAAGATTGGTTCTCAATCTGCCAAACTACTTTATCGTCAATAGTCATAGTAAGAGACCCGCTACCGCTTGATTGATTCGATTTCATCGATAAACTGACGGCTTGGATTTGTGAGTTTTGGTAGCCTGTAAGTCTTATTATAGAGGACGTTCCCGCAGTCATTCTGAATTTCTGACTCCCTGTTTGCTCAAATTCATAATCTGAATTTTCCGGTATATTGTCAACTTCAAGAGATGTCCTGCTTGTAACTGTATATACAGCATTTGTTGCATTCAGATTGAAGCAACAAACAAGTAACGTTAGTATGAAAACAAGCTTTTTCATTGTAAAAATTTGCAGATAATCTTTTCCGTATCCGTTTTGGCTTGGTCAAGATTATCGTTAACTATAATTTTATCAAATAGGTCGGCATAAGTCAATTCCTCGGCTGCTTTTGCCACGCGCTGTTCAATCATTTCGGGGGAATCTGTTGCGCGTTTGTTCAGTCTGTTGCGAAGTTCGTCAATGCTGGGCGGGGCTATAAACAATGCAAGAGCTTTGTCTCCGAATAGTTTTTTGAGGTTTACCCCGCCTTTGACATCTACGTCAAATACTACGTGATGTCCTCGTTGTTCAATGCGCTCTATTTCAGATTTCAGTGTGCCGTAAAAACGGTCTTTATACACCTCTTGGTACTCGATAAAATCACCGTTTTCGATTCTTTGGCGAAATTCTTCAGGAGATATAAAGTAATATTGCACACCATCCTGCTCCTTGCCGCGCGGGGGACGCGATGTCGCTGAAACAGAAAACTCCAAATCATTACGCTTGCCGAGCATATGATTGACTAATGTACTTTTGCCTGACCCTGAAGGTGCTGAAAATATTAAAACCATTGATATTACAATTTTGACATTTGCTATTTATACTAATTATTCCGTTTTCATATATAGCATTTCCTTACCTCTTACTAAAGCACATTAAGCACTTGTTCTTTGATTTGTTCGAGGATATCTTTCATTTTTACCACAATGATTTGCATTTCAGAGTGGTTGGATTTACTGCCGAGGGTGTTGATTTCGCGTCCCATCTCTTGTGCGATAAAGCCGAGTTTCTTACCTATCGACACACCCTCTGCCATTGTCTCTCTGAAATAGCGTATATGGTTACTGAGCCGCACTTTCTCTTCGGTTATATCAAGTTTTTCGAGATAGAAAATCATTTCCTGTTCGAGGCGGTTCTTGTCAATCGTTTGTTGTGTCTGTTCACTTAATAACAGCAGGTTATCGTCCAATCGTTGACGGATTTTCAGGATTCGTTCAGGCTCGTATTGTTCCACTTGTTCAAGTAATTTGCTGATTCCATCGAGTTTTTCTTCAAACATATGCTGCAATGCCAGCCCCTCTTGTGTTCGAAAAGCTTTGAACTCGGATATTGCTTGGTCAAGCCCTTGTTTTATACCTGCCCATTCGTCTTCGTCCATACGTGTTGCTTCGGCAGGTTTTATAACATCCGGCAGGCGAAAAATCGCAGAAACCCAGTCTTGACTATCCATATTCCAACCTTTTTGCTCTGCATCGGATTGCAGTATTTCACGATAATAGTCGAATGCCTCCATATTGACAGGAGCAAATGACTTATTATCGTTGCCGGTGGTATTGTCTATATAGATAGCACAGTCCACTTTGCCGCGCTCTAATTGTTGAGAGAGAATATTACGAATCTCTAATTCTTTGTCGCGATATTGCGGTGCGATGCGCATATTGATATCCATTTGTTTGCTGTTTAGCGAACGAATTTCTATCACAATGGTTTTCTGCTGATATTCGCATATCGCCTTACCGTAACCCGTCATTGATTGAACCATATAACTATTTACTATTTAATTATTTACAAATTTATCATTTCCAATACCTATTTACCGATGCAAAATTTGGAAAATACGGAATTGAGAACATCCTGACTGCTGATTTCGCCCGTAATTTCAGCGAGGGAGTCAAGGCAATCGTGCAAGTCAAGACTAATCAGTTCACCGCTTAACCCGTTGTCAAGTCCTTTTGCGACTTGTTCTATTGCATTGTTTGCCCTCACGAGGGCTTCGTAATGGCGCATATTACTGATAATAGGACTGTTGTCGATTGATTGTTTTATTGTATAATTGTTATAAATTGCATCAAGTAATTCTGTTTTTCCTTCTTTGTTTTTGGCTGAGACAAAAAGCAGAGGCATAGCCGCATATCTTTCTTTAAGCAGTTTAATACGCGCGTTGTCAATTTTGTCGGTTTTATTGATGATTATTATTCGTTGTTTGTCGTTGGTGTGAATAAGCAGGTCGTCAATGTCATTATCTTGACTGCCATCTATAATAATTAGAACGACTTGTGCTTTTTGTGCGGCTTGATATGAGCGGTTGATGCCTATATGTTCGATTTCATCGGTGGTTTTTCTTATGCCGGCAGTGTCTATAAATCTGTAAATTATGCCTTTATAATTGAGTGTGTCTTCAATAATATCCCTTGTTGTACCGTGAATATCGGAAACAATAGCGCGTTCTTCTCCCACTAACATATTCAGGAGTGTGGATTTCCCTGCATTGGTAGGTCCGACGATGGCTACCGGCACTCCGTTTTTAATTGCGTTACCTTGTTGGAAAGTGGCGGTTAATCCTGAAATATGTTGGTGTATTTCGTTGATTAATACCTTTAATTCTGCTCTATCGGCAAATTCCAATTCTTCGTGGTCGGCAAAATCGAGTTCAAGTTCTAACAGTGAGGTGAAATGCAGTAGTTGTTCGCGTAAGGCATGTAGTTCATTGCTTATACCTCCGCGCATTTGGTTTAATGCTATGCTGTGTGCAGCGCGGCTTTGTGATGCAATAATGTCGGCGACAGCTTCGGCTTGGGTTAGATCCATTTTGCCGTTTAAGAAGGCTCTTTGGGTAAATTCACCTGCCTGAGCCATTTCGCAACCGTGGTCGATAAGCAGGCGTATGATTTCCTGTTGGATATATAGCGAGCCGTGGCAACTGATTTCTACAATATCTTCGCCTGTAAAACTATGTGGTGCGCGAAACAGACCCACCATTACTTCGTCAAGTATTTCGCTGTTACGTACAATATGCCCGTAGTGCAGTGTACAAGCTTTCTGGTCTGCGAGTTTTTGCAGATTGGCTTTGACGAAAACGTGGTCAACAATAGATATGGCTTTGGGACCTGAAATACGTACAACGGCTATTCCTCCGATACCGGAAGGCGTTGATACAGCGCATATTGTGGAACTGTTTACCATTTATTCAAATTCAAATCTAACCATTGCCCAATTGTCGGTATGGTGGATATGTGTTGCTGTCAAATTGAGAGTTTTTGCTTTTTCTGTAAGGATATCAATGTCTTCAGTGTAGAAACCGCTGATATATAGTGTACCGTCTTTACGCAATGCTGCTGTGTATTGCGGCATATCATTGAGTAATATATTCCTGTTTATGTTTGCAAGTATAATATTGAATTGTTTGCCCTTGAGCAGACTTGCATCTCCGAGTAGCACTTCAATGCCGCTTATGTTGTTTAATTCTATGTTTTCTAAAGCATTGCGAACGCACCAGTCGTCTATGTCTATTGCTGTAACGCTTTTTGCTCCTTTCTTTTGGGCAAGAATGGCCAATACAGCCGTTCCGCAACCCATATCAAGAACATCTTTACCTGTAAAATCATTGTCCAGTATAGCGTGAAGCATCATGCTTGTTGTTTGGTGGTGACCTGTGCCGAATGCCATCTGCGGATTGATGATAATATCGTAAGGCAGGGTGGGTATGTCATGATGAAAGGTGCTGTGAATAACACATTTGTCTGTTATTACAATGGGCTGAAAATAATTCTTTTCCCATTCTTCGTTCCAATCGTTGTCCTCAATATCTTTTTTCTCTACGAAACAAATTCCCTTGTATGGAAAACTGTCCATAACCTGTTGTAATACATTGAAATCATATAAAGAGGTCGGGATATAAGCTATTGTTCCGTCAGTTGTTTCTTCAAAACTGTCGAACCCGATTTGAGCCAATTCATTGATAAAGAGGTCTTGCGCGAAGACCTCTTTAAAATTGAAACGGAATGTTACAGCTGAATATTGCATTGTTTATTGGTGTTGCGGTCTTAACAGGTCGTTGACGGTTTTTACCGGATTGAATGTCTCAATCGGTACTTCAACGAAAATAGTATTCCAATTACTCATTGCTCCGTTCCATAGTCCCGGTAACTCAAGAGCCTTAAGTTCGCGACCGTTTTTCGATTTGGCTGATATAAAGCCGGTTTGCGGGTCAACGAAATCAGGCAGATTGAAAGCGTTGCCTTTGTAATCGCGTGTTGCACATACCAAATCAACCGGATTGAAGTGGGTGGCATCTTTCATCCATGTCGGGTCGGCAATCTGTGAACTTTCGAGGATTTGAGGACTTACTGAACCATCCTGATTGACGGTCATATATGGGCCTCCGCCGGGTTCGCCTTCGTTTTTGACCATACCGCACACGCGTATCGGGCGGTTGAGTTTGCCAATCAAATATCTGCGCAATTCATCGTGGTTGAGTGCAGATGTGTCATATTGGTTGAGCAAGCGTGTTTGGCAGAATCGACTGATAACGGCGAGTTTGGCATCAGAGATATTCGCGTTTTCAAGTTCTTGCAGATAGGCAAATGTTTGCTGTTGCAAACTTACGAGAATGCCGGCAATGAGTTTTTTGTATTCCACGGTCGGTTCTTTAAGGCGGTCAGGCACAACATTATCAATATTTTTGATGAATATGACATCAGCTTTTTGTTCATTCAGATTGGCAATCAAAGCACCGTGTCCTCCGGGACGGAAGAGCAGTGAGCCGTCATTATTACGGAACGGCTCGTTGTCTGCTGCGGCTGCAATAGTGTCGGTGCTTTTCTTTTGCTCGGAAAAGCTGATGTTGTATTCAACTCCGAATCGTTTTTCATATTCCGATTGGTGAGAGGCTATATGTTGTTCAAAGAAAAGACGGTGTTCGGGTGAGATGGTAAAATGCAGATTGACCTTGTTATCATGTCCTTTGGCATATAAGGCTCCTTCAACCAAATGTTCGAGAACGGGAGTGCGTTGTCCGTCTTCGTAATTATGGAACAGCAGCAGACCTTTGGGCAGTTGTCCGTAGTTCAGCCCGCGTGGTTGAAGGAGATTTTCTACTACAAGCCAGGGTTTGTCCTCGGTGATGAGTTGGTCAATATCCTTACCTTCATTTTTTTTGCATACTTTATTTAGTTCGGTGTAAAATGCAAATTTGTGTATAGAGTCGGTAAACTGCTTGATAAAAGGTGTCATTTCATGATTTTCCGCATATTCAAACAGGTTTTTGAACATACGGCTTGCTGCTCCTGATGCAGGTACAAATTTGAGAACTTGGTGATTACCGTTAAGGTAAGTATCCCATGCTTTGAGATATGTTTCTTTTTCCTGATCAGACGGACGGAGTATGCCGTTGCCTATTGTTGCGGCAGAGCGTATCTCAAGGTCAGGGAAGCCTGTCTGAAACGAAGCGAGTTGTTTCTCAACTTGTTCGATACTGATACCCAAAATTGCGAGTTGTTTTTGGTCTTGTTCTGAAAAATGTGCCATAATAAATAGTGTTTTTTATGATATTAGTTATATTTTCCGTTATTCCAGCGGCATATCAGACATGGATAGCTACTATTATATTGCCACATAACGGTGAGTTTGATTCCGACATTCAGGTTATGTAATGCAGCTTTCACTCCTTCGTTGCTTAAGTATGCATTATTGAGAGTCAGTTGCAGGAAATTAGTCCAATCGGCTTGTAGCAGCGGACCTTGACAATTGGTGATACGGTTGCTGTATTGGAAAATTCCGAAGTCACCGAATAATCCGAGACGTATCTTTGTGTTGTTTTTGTTTGTCGGGAAAATAACTCCCGTTTCGGCTGATGCCATCAACTCTGCTCCTATCCAGCATGAACTCTTTGTGTTGGCAGGCTCGTAGTCGTGAAAACCGTGATTAGGCATGTCAACGAGGGGGTCATAAAAGCGGTCGTATAAACCATCGGTAGAGTAGTAGGCTTGCTGTTTGAACCAAGTGTAGCCGTTGATGCTTAGTTTCAGTCCTCCGAGCAGATATCCGACTTTGCCTTGTATTCCGACCAGAACAGGTATATTAACATCTATGGAATTCATGTTGTCGGTACGGTCTTTGATATATCCTCGGTATGTGAAGGGCATTTTTTCCGTATCGTACATTTCCTGTGATATTTGTGTGTTGGCTATTGATGTAATTCTATGTTGGAAACTTATTTCCGCGCCTATGTTTAGGACAAAGAGTTTTTTCTGCCACTGATAGCCTGCACCAATCATCCCGCCACTGCCCAACTTGGCTGTTGTCCAGTCAAGTTGGTCAATGGTCATGGTTGTACCGCCGTTTGCCCATAACAAGAGTGAATGTGTTTCAGGGCTTGCATGTTTTTGGGCTGATATACAGAAACAGATGAGTAGTGAGGAAAATATGGATATCAGTCGTTTCACTCGTCGTAAACTGTTTTATATGTTATTTCTTCGTATGTTACATTGAAAACAACGCGGCGGTTTTTGGCTCGTCCGGCAGCTGTTTCGTTGGACGCTATAGGCTCGGTTGGTCCGAATCCTTTTGCTGTCAGTTGTTGTTCCGGAACACCGTAATTAACTAAATATGCCTTTACTGATTCTGCACGTTTTCTTGATAGATCCATGTTCTTTTCATAATTACCGCTTGAATCCGTGTGACCTTGTATTTCCACATTCCAGTTCGGGTTCTGGAGAATCAGGTTGCCGACCTCATTAAGAATCGGGAATGATACAGGTTTGATTTTTGCGCTACCTGTCTCGAACTGTATTCCGTTGAGGGCGCGTTGGAACAGCTCTCTCATCTCTTTGGATTGTCCCGGGCAGCCATTGTTGAAGTTCGGTCCGGGGACTGAAATACAATTGTCTTTCCAGTCAGGTACTCCATCGTTGTCTGTATCAATTTCGCAACCTGCGTTGTCGATATAACGAACACCCTCACGGCGCTGTTTTTCGCCTGCTTCGGCAGGAGTTTCGGGGCAACGGTCAAGATAATCGGGTACTCCGTCATTGTCAGAATCAATCGGGCAACCGTGTTGGTCAATTGTGCCGTATGCTTCAACCGGTGTTCCCGGGCACATATCGTCAACGTCATTTACGCCGTCACCGTCGGAGTCGAGAGAGCAGCCGTTTTCGTCAACAACAACACCTTGTGGGGTACCCGGGCATTTGTCTCTGTAGTCAGGAACACCGTCTTTGTCGCCGTCCAACGGGCAGCCTAAAGAATCAACAGGAAGTCCGTTCGGGGTATCAGGGCAGCGGTCGAGATAGTCGGGTACACCGTCGTTGTCTAAATCAAGCGGGCAACCCTTGTCGTCAATCAAGCCGAATGCAGCTTCGGGGGTGCCGGGACATTCATCGATATAATCCGGTACTCCATCACCGTCCTCATCAAGAGGGCAACCGTATTTGTCAACTTTGATGCGACGCGGTGTATTAGGACACATATCGAATTCGTCCTTAACCTTGTCTCTGTCTCTGTCGTGTTTGTAGCCGAATTGTAATGATATCCCTAATCCGAGATTCAGACCTTTTGTGTTGTAAGGCAATTTCATGCCGAAAGAGTCTGAGAAATTGACTTTCTGTGTATATACCAACGGAATATAGTCAGCAGATAATGTCAATCCGAAAGGTCCTGCGCGCAAGATAATGCCGGCTCCTATGTTTGACCAGCGACCATTGAGGAATGAATAGCTTGCCGCCAAGTTAAACCAACTGCGCGGGCGATAGGCTAAACCGAAAGTAACCTCTTCAAACACATTGTTTTTGTAAAATTTGGTTTGTGAGAAAATGCCGACATTGAGTTGGTTGTTGAAGAAATTAGCGTCAACACCCACATTCAGTTTGGCTGTTACCATACTCCAATAGCCTTCGCTCGGGTCTTGGAGTTTCACGCCATCGTTTAAAATATCTGTCATGTGTGTCCTTATTGTGTCTGACAGGCGTTGCGTATTGAAAGTCTTTGTGCCATCGAGATTTTCGTCGGTGTATTCTGAATAATTGATTTCACCTATGCCGGTAAAGTCTGCATTGATTCCGGCGCCGTATTTGTAACCCTTGTTCCATCTTATAACACCAAGGTCGGTTACGGCAGCGGTGATAGTCAGCACATCAATAGGTTTGTATGTAATACCAAGGTCAATGGCGGCACCGTGTCCTTTCGGTGCAAAATATTGTTTGTTGAAGGGTTGTATTTGTAATTCTAATCCGTCTGCTGTTTTCTTTAATGGAGCTGCGTCTATCATATTGTTGTATGTTTCGTAGCCGAAAGGACCGGAGGCAAGTAATTCACCTTCGCCTGAGGCTGTCCACTTATCTGCAGAGAGATTAAGAGCTAAGTCGTTAGAGTATGCGCCTATGTGAGCAGAGCCGTAGAGATATTTGAGTTTGAAACCCCAACTCCATTGGTCGTTGATATTATTAGATACGCCGAATCCCAATTCGGTATAGAGCTTGACATCAATACCGGTTTTGTTCAGGCTGTAGAGATTTTCATCGTCAATATTCATACCTCCGTTCAGCAACAGTCCGAAAATATCCTTATTTATCCCGAAATAGCTGTCAAAACGCTCGTTTAGGAATATATGAACGTAGGTATCGTTTGTTCGGAAACCGAAAGAGAGTAGGTTGATATCTATATCAGCATTCAGTTTGAGTGCATTTCGCATTCTTCTGTAGAGTTGTTGCGCTCCAGAGCCGTTTGATGTTGCGTACGGGTTGAGTGCAGTAGCGGTATTACCCAATGTGTTTGGATAAATCAGGTCTTGCAGAGTAAGCGAGTTGTTACCGATGTCTAAACTTGTCCAACCTATTGCAGGCAACAAGAGATATCCATCGCTTGACGGTGCAAACGACGGGTTGAGGTAATGCCTTGTCGGTGCATCATAGAGGAAATACAGTGTGTTGGTGTATTGTGCACTTATTGTTATTGAACAAAAGCATAAGAGTGCGGCTGTGATGTATGATTTGATTGTTTTCATGGCTTATTTATCGTCGTTAAAATTAAGGTTGACAATTGCAGAAACATCGGCTGCAAGTCCGATTTTAAGTTTTACGTCAGAATTGGCATATATAATGCAATTATGCTCGTTGTCACCGAGTGTGATGCTATAGGTTATATATTTTGTTTTGGAAAGAATATCGAGATCGCTGTCGTTGATATTTAAAATGAAATTTGACAATTTCGGGCTCTGAACGTTTTGTGAGTCATTATTCTTTGCATCGCGATAGTATTCATCGGTTGTCGGTCCGGGAATAATCAGAGTATCGCCGGACTCTTGAATGTGAAAATCAAGTTGCTCGCCTTTTTCGTTGTAGAATTTGAACTCGGCAATCAAATCCAACGGAATCCAACTTTCTGCATTGATTACAAGTTTCAGGTTTGCTGCGTTAATTGTGTCAACATAGTCCACATTTTCAATAAGTGAATTAACCTTGATTTGCTCAAAATTAATATCTTTGAGAGTGTCAACATACTGAATTTTCACACCCGGTTTGAAGGCAAGAGGAGTCTCAACGGTTGTTTCAACGTATAGTTTTGTGTCTTTTTCCAAGCGGTGTTGGGTAATGTCCGTATATGCGGTGTTGATTATTGTTTCGTAGGCAAATGAAATATAGTCGGGGCGCACTGAAAACAGGTTGTCGAGGCGTCCGAGCGGACCGTTGTCATACTCGCGGTGGTTGCGTGCCACAGTGCCGAGCGGGTCGTTTACATGAACGAAATTATTTAACGACCAATGGTCTTCTTTTGACTCATTGAATGTTGCACTTCTTATATCGCCCGGATTGTTGGATGAATATGACGAAAGTTCGTGAATGATAAACATCAGCGGTGCTCCGATGGTCGTAAAGGTGTTAAGCGTAACTCTCGGCTCGCTGATGGGTAGGAAAAATTCGGGGAAGTGTTCCTTGTCTCCAAAACTTGCAAACAAAGGTACGGTAGATGTGTCGGAAACAAGTGTTGACGGTCTGAAGTAACCGTAAACAGAGGAGTATTCCAAGAAATCAACACGCATATTGTACAATATGGCACTGTTGTCCGTCAATTGTATATCCTGATTAGTGGTAATATCGAATACGAATTCCAGATTTATTTGGTTTGTGACCGTGTGTATGTCAGGATCTGTTTGCAGATTAAGTATGAAATTATAGATGTTGATTGGAATTTCCTGATTGTAATGTTTGCCTGTAACAGGTATGTTTACTTCATAGAAACCATTATTGGGGTTTTGACCGATAAGATCGAATGACTGTACGGGGAGTCTCATAGTCAGTTTCTGTATGTCAGAAAAGCTTATCGGAAAGTCTGACGGCTCCAAAATTGTAGTGAAGCGGGCAGAGTCAATATAGGCATAATCCAAACGCTCTGATGCGATATTACTGTTGATACCGTTCAGTTTAATCGGCATTTTATATGTCAGGCTGAAAGACGTATTTGCGGGTATGGTATTTCCGATAGAATACATCAGTGCCTGAATATCTGCGGGCAGATAGTTTTTGACCAAAATATCCTGTTGCGTACTGGTGACATAGTCAGTTAGGTTGATAGGGTGGAAGTCTGCATTAAGCGTGTCTTTGAAGAAACATGTAATCATGTTATTCTCAACGCGCACGTAGTTTTTGAGATTAGGAAAACTGTTATTGAAAATGTCAAGAATATCGCCAAATTGTATTGACGCGGTGCCGACAGGAACGGCGAGAGACAGGTCGGCTTCATTGTGCGGGTCGATGTTGCTGAGGTCAACATCTTTGGTACAGCTGCTCAATGCCGTCAGCATCATTGCACAGAGCAACGTAAAATAGTAAATCTTTCTTTTCATAAGATATTTAGTTTGTAGTTTTTTTCACGATTGCAAAGGTACAACTATTTTTTGAATAATTTGATATTTCTTACAAAAAAATCGCTATTTTCTTTCCGCTTTCAAAAGTTGATTAGATATATCTGTTGTGTAGCTCTCGTTAAAGCGGTGTAAAGCCAGCGGTAGTAATCTGTGTTGACTTGCTCGTCTTGAATGGAGCCTTGGTCGATATAAACATGTTGCCACTGCCCGCCTTGTGCTTTGTGGCATGTAACTGCGTATGCAAAGCGGACTTGCAGGGCATTGTAGTAATTGTTGTCATACACGGCTTTGACCAAGTCGCGTTTGTTGCGTATTTCAGGATAGTCTTCGGCTACACGCTCGAAAAGGGTGCGTTGCATTTCGTAATTGTCTTCAGGCGAATCGGTATAAAGTGTGTCCAACCAGAGGATTGTATCTATCTCCCAATCGTAGTCCACCGATTGCAGACTTGCATCGGCGAAACGAAATCCGTACATATCGCGGAAATTACGTATGCGCTTAATTTCGAACATGTCGCCGTTGGCGAGAAATTCTATCCCTTCATAGTCTTTAGTCCAGAAATAGTTGTTTTTGGTTACCATCAGCCTGTCGCCGTTGGATATATCGTCATCTTTCCATAGGATACGGTTTCTTATGCCTTGGTTGTACAGGTTTGTGCGGCGGTTTGTGCGGGTTAGCACGATAGTTTCTTCCGCTCCTTTGTCGCGGTATGATTGTTCCAAAAACTCCAACACTTCTTGTCCTGCAAGTTTTCGGATGTCGGCAAAGGGTTGTAGATTAAATTCGGGGCGGCTGTTGACATTGTTTTCCGCTAAACGCTGTCTGAGCATTGTGGCATTGTGCAGTATGCCGCTCTCGCGAGCTTGTCTCACAACCTTGGTAAGTCTGCATTCGGTTATGTTGAGTCCGTAACCGGCTAATTTTGAAATCTCTAATGCAGGACTGTTCTGCTGTCCTACCGGCGGCAACTGCGCATCATCGCCAAGGAAGATTATGCAGCAATGGTCGCCGGAATAGACATAATTGATCAAGTCGTCGAGCAGCCTGCCCGTGCCAAATGAGTTGTTTTCGGACGGCAGATTGGAAATCATTGATGCCTCATCAACGATGAATACGGCGTTTTTGTGCAGATTGTCATCCAATGAGAAACGCATTTCACCGAGATTCTTCTGGCGGTAAATCTTTTTGTGAATGGTATATGCCGGATGTCCTGAATATGCCGCTATAACTTTGGCTGCACGCCCTGTCGGTGCAAGGAGGATGGTTGTCTGTTTCAGATTTTCCAATGCTCTGACCAATGCGGAAACAACGGTTGTTTTTCCCGTGCCGGCATATCCTCGGAGCAGAAAACATTTCATGCTGTCGTTTGAAGCCAAAAACTGCCCTAATTGCGTTATCAGGGTTTGTTGTTCCTCTGTTGGCGCAAAGGGCAGTTGTGAACTTATTTGCCGTGTCAGAAAATGTTCAATCATAGTTTCATTTTCTTCCGGATTTCTTTTGGCAGGGCATCTTTATGTACAAGGAAATTCATGGTCTTATAAGCAGTGAACGCTTTTGATATATACCATATACCGTTATAGTTGCCGGTTTTCCCCCATGAGTTCTTTACAAGATAGTATTCTTTCCCGTTCTGGTCTTTGGCTATGCCGTATATTTGCATACCGTGGTCGTCTGTCGTTTCCCAGTTGTCGAATGCTTTCTGGCGCATTTCCTGTGTAACTTCCACTTCGGGCAGCGGTCCTTTAGTCAGTTCTTTTTTCTTGTCGGAGATAGTCATTCCCGTCCATCGTGCCTGGTCTGTGCCGGTCAGTTCCGCACCCTTGTCCTCATCAGGCATTACACCTATGCCGTTGCGAGTAAAGCCTGTTTCCGAAACATCGGCTCCCCATGCTATTGTATAGCCTTTCTCAAGCGCGTTGTCTATTATTTGCATCATCTCATCCAACGGGATATTCCAAGATAATTCCTGACGCCAATTGTCTTCCACTTCAACCGCAAACTGTGTGTAGAAAGGATGGTGAGTGAAAGATGTGATTGACACATAATCATCCGGATTGAAACCAAGCATCTGCATGAATGACTGCGGGGTGTATGATTTTCCTTCGAAAGTGAATGACTCAGGGCATTTGCCTAAGTATGCATCGTAAATCCCGCTCAGACCATCGCGCCAAACAGGTGTAAGTTTTTTGGGATTGCCTTTAATCAGAGCATTAACATAGCCTTCTGCCACGCGATCCAACTCGCTGTGGTTAGGCAGTGTGTCGCCGTACATAATGCCGGGCATTGCCTCTTGAGGTACTATGCCGTAGAGACGGAAACACTTCATTACATCAGCAAAACTGCCACCCGGACGGAATGAACTGCTACCATGCAAGCGGACATAATTGGTAGCGCGGTCAAGCATGGTATGGTGAACCACAAACATTTCCGCAAGGTCATATTCGGGCTTGCCCATGCGCAAAAGTTCGGCTTCAACAAAGCCCAAAGTGCTGAAAGCCCAGCATGTGCTTGAACGTTTCTGGTTCTTTACCGAAGAAATAGGATTCTCTTTTACTATCGTAAATATGAATGTATCTTGCGGAACAGAGTCTTTCGCAATCTTGACCGAATCGGTCTGTGCATTGAGCATCAATGATCCCAATGCCAATAGTGTGATAGTTAATAAAGATTTCATAACTTTCATAATATCAATTTGTTTAATATTAAAATTTATCTGGTACGCAGACGCCTCTTGGAACGCGGTTTTTTCGTTTCTATTCCGGCAGCGATTGTATCGCTGCCTCTTTTCCCCCGGCTCGTCCGCGGTTCAGTTTTTGTCTTTTATCCCCTTATTCAGGGAATTCCATCAGATATGCTTTGATAAACGCATCAATATCTCCGTCCATTACGGCTCCCACATTTGAGGTCTGGTAATTGGTACGGTGGTCTTTAACGCGTTTGTCATCAAAGACATAACTCCTGATTTGCGAGCCCCATTCGATTTTCTTCTTGCCTGCTTCAACTTTTGCTGATGTGCGGCGGCGTTTTTCCAACTCTAATTCGTAAAGTTGCGAACGGAGTAGGCGCAAAGCATTCTCCTTGTTTTTGGGCTGGTCGCGTGTCTCGGTGTTTTCTATCACTATCTCGTCAGGCTCGTTGGTCAGAGGATTGATGAATTTGTAGTGCAGACGCACACCTGACTCCACTTTGTTCACGTTCTGACCTCCCGCACCCGAACTGCGGAATGTGTCCCAGCTCACATTGCCCATGGTCACCTCCACATCTATCGTATCGTCAACTAATGGCACTACAAACACGCTTGCAAAAGATGTCATTCGCTTGCCCTGAGCATTATATGGACTTACGCGCACCAAACGATGAACACCGTTCTCTGATTTCAGATAACCGTAAGCAAGATCGCCCATTATCTTCATTGTTACTGTTTTGATACCCGCCTCATCGCCCTCTTGCAGGTTCGCAATCTCTATATTGTAACCGTGTCGCTCAGCATAACGCATATACATGCGGTAAAGCATCTGTGCCCAGTCCTGCGCCTCTGTACCGCCTGCACCCGAAACAATCTTAAGAACAGCGTCCATAGAATCTTCATCGTGTGAAAGCATATTTTTCATTTCGAGATCTTCAATGCACTCCAAAGCCCTTGAATATGCTGCGTCAACATCTTCCTCGTTTACAATTTCATCCTTGAAGAAATCGAATGCCAACTGCAACTCCTCAACAACAGAATGAACCGTCTCGTAACCCTCTACCCAACGTTTGAGAGTCTTCACTTTCTTCAATTGAACCTCGGCAGCCTTCGGATCATCCCAAAATCCGGGTACCTGCGTATGGATCTCCTCCTCTTCAATCTGAATACGCTTACGGTCAATATCTAAATACCTCTTCAGCGCCTCCTCGCGTGTTAATAAATCCTTAAGTTGTTCTATTGTTATCATTATGTATTTATAGTTGTTCTATGGTTATCATTATGTATATAGATTCACGTTAAGTATTTTGGTGATTCCGGTACGCGGACAATCCTTGGTTGCTCCTCCGCGATTTTCTCGATTATGAATTGCGAACTATGAATTTGCAAAGTTAACGCTTTTTTCGATACATACAAAGAAAATCTTGCAAAAAAAATAAAAATCCGCGATTCTGGTCAGCAGATGGTTTCTTTTAAATTTTGAACCTTTGAATTGTATGATGCAAAATCTGACGGCAACACCGTGAAAGTGAAAATAAAAAATACAGGTACGCGCGAAGGCAAACAGGTCGTGCAACTCTATATTTCACCACGCAAACCAAGTGTTGTACGCCCCCGCAAAGAACTCAAAGCCTTCAAGAAAATCAGTCTTCAAGCATGTGAAGAACAGGAAATAAGCTTCGAACTTACAGAAAGCATGTTCCGATATTTTGATGCTGACAAGCACGAATGGGTAACTGACAACAGCCCCCGCGATATTTATATAGGCTCCGAGTCCGACAATACTCCGATTCAAAATAAATAAAGCTGTATATATAACTCAATACAAAAAGACTGCACTTCGGGTGTGGTCTTTTTGTATGTTAGTAAGCTGTTGAAAAATATCTGTTGAAAAAAGTTTGTTTTGCATGGTAGTTTTTATTAACTTTGCAACACTGAAAAAGTGCGTAAAAATTATGATAAATCCATATTAAAATGGGAAAAAATACTATTTTCAAATCTGTTCTTATGGCAATAATAGCAGTGTCTGCTGTGGCTTGCAGTGACAATAAACAACAAGCCGGAATAATAGGTAAACAGAATATCAAGTTGGAAAACCGATTGATGACTCCTGAGGCTCTGTGGGCTTTCGGACGTATTGGGTCACCATCCGTATGCGAAACTAACGGCAGGGTAGTCTATACCGTTTCCTATTATAGTGTTAAGGAAAACAAAAGCAACTCAGAACTTTTTCTTGTTGACTCTGACGGGAGTAATACCATTCAGCTGACAAACGATGCTTTCCGTCAGTCAGACCCTGCTTGGTTGAGCGATGAACTGATTGCTTATTTAAGCAACGAAAGTGGCAGTTCGCAAGTATGGGTGATGAATATAAAAACTCGCGAGAAACGCAGAATAACCGACTATAAGGACGATATAGAAGGTTTCGCTTTTTCGCCTGACAACTCCAAACTACTTTTTGTTGCACAGGTAAAGACTGTCCCCTCAACAGCCGATAAATATCCTGATTTGCAGAAATCATCAGGTTTAGTGATTAATGACCTGATGTACAAACACTGGGACGAGTGGACAACTTCCGCTCCTCATCCCTTTGTAGCTGATTGCAACGGTGAGACAATAGACAATATTCGCGACATTCTTGAAGGCGAGCCGTTTGAAAGCCCGATGAAACCCTTTGGCGGTATGGAACAATTAGCATGGAGTCCGGACTCAAAAGAAATAGCCTACACATGCCGCAAGAAAACCGGTCTCGAGTATTCTCTCTCGACTAATTCGGACATTTATCTGTACAATATCGAAAGCCGTGAGACCAAAAATATAACTAAGGGTATGATGGGCTATGATACAAATCCTAAATATTCACCCGACGGAAAATATATTGCATGGCAGTCAATGGAGCGTGACGGTTATGAAAGTGACCAGAACCGTCTGTTTGTTATGAATCGTCTGACCGGCGAAAAAACTTTCTTAAGCAAGGCTTTTGAAAGCAATGTTGACGACTATCAGTGGCTCAACAACGAGCAACTCGTTTTCGCCGGTTGCTGGCATGCACTTGAACATTTATATTTGATTGATTTGCAGGGTAAAATTGCAGAACTGACCGATGGTCAATATGACTATAACCTCGCCGGTGTACAAGGCGGCAATACGATTTATACTCTGCGGCACTCAATGCGTGAAGCCAACGAGTTGTTTGCCCTCAATGTCAATGATATCAACATTAATGATGCCCATACCGATGTGTATTGTAAGGATTCAAAACTTGAACAACAAGGTATCCTCCGACAACTTACTTTTGAAAACAAGCATATCTATGACCAACTCGATATGCCGACCGTTGAACCTGTTTGGCAGAACACAACTGACGGCAAACGTATGCTCACATGGATAATCTATCCTCCTCATTTTGACCCATCACGGAAATATCCGACACTCTTATACTGTGAGGGCGGACCGCAATCCCCTGTTTCACAATTCTGGTCATATCGTTGGAATTTCCATATCATGGCTGCTAACGGCTATATTATTGTGGCTCCCAATCGACGCGGTCTGCCCGGTTTCGGACTTGAATGGAATGAAGAGATTTCAGGCGATTACGGCGGACAGTGTATGAAAGATTATTTTTCGGCTATTGACCAATTCTGCGAACAACCATTTGTTGACAATGACCACCTCGGTTGTGTGGGTGCATCCTTTGGCGGCTATTCAGTTTATTGGATTGCCGGACATCATGACAAACGTTTCAAAGCTTTTATTGCTCACGACGGTATTTTCAATATGGAAATGCAGTATCTCGAAACAGAAGAGAAATGGTTTGCCAACTGGGATATGGGTGGTGCTTATTGGGAAAAAGACAATGCTGTGGCTCAACGTACCTTTGCCAATTCTCCACACCGCTTTGTTGATAAATGGGACACACCGATTCTATGTATTCATGGTGAGAAAGACTATCGTATCTTGCCTAACCAAGCCATGGCTGCTTTCGATGCCGCTATTATGCGCGGTGTGCCGGCTGAACTGCTTATATTCCCCGATGAGAACCACTGGGTAACAAAACCGCAAAATGGCATTCTCTGGCAACGCACTTTTTTTGCGTGGCTCGATAAATGGTTGAAAGAATGAAATATACATTTGATTATATTGTAGAACCACAAATGGTGGATTCCACTCTGACCGCACGTTTGGCTGCTGTGGAAACCATGTTGCTCAACTCCGCAGGTAAGGCGGCTGACCAACTTGGCATCGGTGTTGAAGACCTGCTCAAGGACAATTATGCATGGATTCTCGCACGTATCGCCTTTGAACTGGACTACCGACCAAAATTAGGCAGTGTAATAACTGTTGAAACATGGATAGACCATGCGGAAATGAGTTTCTCAATCCGTAATTTCCGCATTTTGTCGGACAACAAACAGGTAGGTCTCGGCAAATCAATATGGACAGTGCTTAATCTTCAAACCCGCCGCTCGGTCAACTTAATGACGGAAGAACGGTTTTCAATATTGAGTACCAATATCGATAATGGCATGTCAATGCCCGAAAAACTTATGACTGTAAATAGCGATCCGGTATATATTTACAAGACCGTCTATTCAGATATTGATTTCAATGGTCACAGCAATAGTGTCCAGTATCTTCAGTGGATGCTTAACGCTCTTCCTGTAGAGAAAGCCACTGCATTGAAACCTAAAAGAATAGACATTAATTATTTGCGCGAAGTAATGCCGGAGGAGGAAATCTCTGTAGCTTACATTATTAACGAAAACAATATATTATTTGAAGTTCGCAATGCGGCAGGAAAACCCGCTTCACGAGCATTAATAACCCAATAAGAAATGGAACGACAAATATTTTCCCCATCAGAGGTAGAACAGGCAACCCTGGAGTATTTTAATGGTGACGAGTTAGCAACCAAAGTATGGATAACAAAATACGCACTCAAAGACTCGGACGGCAATTTGTATGAGAAATCGCCCGCAGATATGCATCATCGTCTCGCATCAGAAGTGGCGCGTATTGAACGCAAATACCCTAATCCCTTGAAGGAACAACAGCTGTTCGAACTCTTCGACCATTTTCGCTATATTGTGCCCCAAGGCAGCCCAATGACAGGTATAGGCAATAATTTCCAAGTATCGTCATTGTCCAACTGTTTTGTTGTCGGTTTTGACGGTGAGCAGGATTCCTACGGCGCAATCATCCGCCTTGATGAGGAGCAGGTGCAGCTTATGAAACGTCGCGGCGGAGTAGGGCATGACCTTTCTGCTATACGACCTAAAGGTTCGCCGGTCAAAAACTCCGCTCTCACATCAACGGGACTTGTGCCTTTTATGGAACGTTATAGCAATAGTACACGTGAGGTGGCACAGGACGGCAGACGCGGTGCCCTGATGCTCACCGTGTCAATCAAGCACCCCGATGCAGGCGATTTTATAGATGCCAAACTTGAACAAGGAAAGGTTACCGGAGCAAACATATCTGTCAAAGTGACTGATGAGTTTATGAATGCAGCTTTAAACAAACAGCCTTTTGTTCAGACTTTTCCTATTCATAGCGACAAACCGGTTTATTCAAAGACTATTGATGCCGCTGCAATGTGGAACAAAATTATTCATAATGCGTGGCAGTCCGCTGAACCCGGGGTGTTGTTCTGGGATACCATTATTCGTGAGTCTGTCCCCGATTGTTATGCTGATCTCGGTTTCCGGACCGTATCAACCAATCCCTGCGGCGAAATACCGCTCTGCCCCTACGACAGCTGCCGTCTCTTGGCAATCAACCTCTATTCGTATGTCAAAAATCCGTTTACTAAAGAGGCATATTTCGATTTCGACCTCTTTCGACAACATGTTATTTTGGCACAGCGTATAATGGACGACATTATCGACCTCGAAACAGAAAAAATCGACAAGATATTAGAAAAGATAGACTCCGACCCCGAACCCTTTGATATCAAACGCAATGAGCGTGAGTTATGGGAGAAAATACGTAACCGTACATTGCAGGGTCGCCGTACAGGTGTGGGAACCACTGCCGAAGGCGATATGATAGCCGCTATGGGACTGCAATACGGCAGCGATGATGCAATAACCTTCTCTGTCCAAGTACATAAAGCTTTAGCTCTCGCTGCCTACCACTCATCGGTTGTTATGGCAAAAGAACGCGGTGCATTCAGTGTCTTCGACATAAAGCGCGAAAAGGATAACCCGTTTATCAACAGATTGCGCGATGCCGACCCTGAATTATACTCCGAAATGCAAAAATACGGTCGCCGCAATATTGCCTGTCTGACTATAGCACCAACAGGCACAACATCAATTATGACACAGACAACTTCAGGTATAGAACCCGTCTTTATGCCTGTATATAAACGCCGCAGAAAGGTCAATCCAAACGACAAAAATGTTCATGTCGATTACACTGACGAAACAGGCGACAGCTTTGAGGAATATGTGGTTTTCCACCATAAATTCATAACGTGGCTGAATGCAACCGGACATAATTACGATCCTCAACATCGTTATACTCAAGAGGAAATTGATGCTCTCGTTGCCGAATCTCCGTATTACCATGCCTCCGCTAATGATGTCGATTGGCTCAAGAAAGTGCAGATGCAGGGCGCGATTCAAAAATGGGTTGATCACTCAATTTCCGTAACTATCAATTTGCCTTCTGATGTGTCGGAGCAGTTGGTGGCTCAATTATACGAAGAAGCATGGCGCTGCGGCTGCAAGGGATGTACGGTTTATCGCGATGGCTGCCGTTCAGGTGTGCTGATTGCTACCAAAAGTGAAGGCAAAGAGAAAGACAAACAGCCGGAAATTAACCTCGTAAAGCATGCTCACAAACGCCCAACTGAATTGAAATGTGATGTCGTCCGTTTCCAAAACCAGAAAGACAAATGGGTGGCTTTCGTCGGACTGCTTGACGGCAAACCTTATGAAATATTCACCGGTATGTCGGACGATGAGGAAGGTATATGGATTCCAAAGTCGGTAACAGAAGGCAAAATTATAAAGGTTGTTCAGGATGACGGCACCAAACGCTATGATTTCCAGTATATCACCAAGCGGGGTTTCAAAACAACTGTAGAAGGTTTGTCGTACAAATTCGACAAAGAATTTTGGAATTATGCCAAACTCATTTCCGGTGTGTTGCGTTATGGTATGCCTATCGACCAAGTAATCAAGATGATTAGCGGTCTGCAACTTGACAGTGAGTCAATCAATTCATGGAAAGTCGGTGTTGAACGTGCACTCAAGAAATATATCCCTGACGGGACTGAGGCAGAAGATGCAGTATGCCCGCATTGCGGTCAGCGTACACTTGTATATCAAGAAGGTTGCCTGACATGCAAATCATGTGGTTACTCGCGTTGCGGTTGATGTCGTTCGATTGCTAACCGATAATGTTGTACCGAGAATTATCCGTTTTGCCGACTTGTGGAGACGGAATACCCTGCCATCTCACTGAAAATAAACTGTAAATAATTAAATTGTAAATAATTATGCGTATTCGTCTTACCATATTCACTCTGTTGCTTGCTGTGATAACGTACGGTCAGCAGTTGCATATTTCCGGCAATGTCTATCAGGTGCCGAATGTTACGGCTATTGACTATCTCTTTATAGTTGAAAATGCAGCAAGTTGTGAACTCACTCATGTTGATGCCGACAAATGGTATGTCTTACTGCAAAACGGTGATTCAGCACTTGCTGCTTCAGGGGTGGAGTATTTTTACCCTGAACACGGTAAGACCTATCTTGTCCATAGTACTGAAAAACGCCTCGCATCAGTTGCCGTAATCGACTATGATTCTGTTAGAATCGGCAATGACGTTACTCTCGAAAATTACAATTCCGTTGAAGAACAATGCAAGACTATGTTTGTCCGCCTGAACGGTAATGTTGTCCCCATACAATATCTTGGCACTGACAACCGCATGCACACGCTCAACCGAAAAGTGACAATCACTTACAACACTCTCTCTTGGAGCGGTGAATCATGGAGCGATACAACGCGCGTAGTCCCAATGACTCTGCAAAATATAATGTCGGTTGAGGCTCCATTGTGCAATACGCGTTTTTTGCTCACCTCAGACAGTCTTGCCATATATCTCAATCTGCCACCGGACACTCTTGCCACTGACGAATATCTTGCTGTAGCCGTTGCAGGACATCTGCAAACTATCACCACCATACGCGGTACAGAAACTGAAAACCGCTTCTCAAATGAGAACAACCGTCCCGTGGAAGACACTCAACTTACCGGCTCTGCACCGCTTGATATCCTCTTCAAATCCAATCCGAACAAACCTATCGCAACATATTTCAATTGGACTATTTACAAGGGAAACGACCCCATCGTTCATAGAACGGAGGAGGAACATCGCTATACCTTCACAGAAACGGGAACCTATCGTGTCAATCTTGTGGTCAGCAACGCTGTATGTATGACTGATACAATGGATACTGTGATTACCGTCACCGTGTCAAAACTAAAAGCACCGAATGTTTTTACTCCCAACGGTGACGGGAAGAATGACGAGTTCCGTGTCGCCTATGAGTCTATCGTCAAATTCGACTGCTGGATTTATAATCGCTGGGGACATCTCATCTATCACTGGACTGACCCTGCCAAGGGATGGGATGGCACAATCAATGGTAACCCTGCATCAGTTGGAGTTTATTACTATATCATCAAAGCCGAAGGTGCAGACGGACTGAAATACGAACTTCGAGGTGATGTGAGTCTGATTGGCAGGTAGCCCTGCCTTATTAATGAGCCATGAAAGTTGAATTATTTGAACCTGATTACGGAACAGCGGCATCAATGCCGTATTCAGAAGCGATAAAAGCAGGATTTCCGAGTCCGGCAGAGGATTATCGTGCCACACTCGATTTGAACGAGGCTCTTGTGCGTCACAAAGAGAGTACTTTCTATGCCAGAATAAGTGGCGACAGTATGACGGGATCAGGAATATTCGATGGCGATATTGCCATTATAGACCGCCTGATTAAACCTAAAAACGGCGATATTGTTGTCGCGCAAATTGATGGTGAATACACACTTAAAGAATTTCGTATGGACGAAAAAAATCATTGCGCATGGCTTATCCCTCATAATCCGAAATTCAAACCCATAAAGGTGACAGAAAATTGTCAGTTTGAAATTTTTGTGGTAACATATACTATCCATCGCCGGTAAATGCTCTACGGTTTGGCTGATTGCAATAATTTCTTCGTTTCGTGCGAACGTGTTTTTCGTCCTGACTTGAGAACGAAACCTGTTATCGTGTTGTCAAACAACGATGGTTGTGCTATTTCCCGCAGTCAGGAAGCAAAAGACCTTGGCATCAAAATGGGGCAGCCGCTGTTCGAAATTATGCCGATAGTTGAAAAATATGAAGTTGCTGTGTTTTCAAGCAATTTTGCTCTTTACGGTAATCTGAGCAATCGTGTAATGTCAATGCTCTCGCATTACACTCCACACATAGAACAATACTCTATAGATGAAGCCTTTATGGATTTGACAAATGTATGCAAATCTGATGAGGAATATCGTCAATATGGTATCGAAATCGTTGATATGGTCAAACGAGCAACAGGTATCCCCATCTCTTTAGGCATTGCGCCGACACGTACCCTTGCCAAGATGGCGAGCAAATATGCCAAGAAGTATAAAGGTTATCGTGGGTCATGTCTGATAAATTCTGAAGAATCAAGGCAGAAAGCGTTGAAGCTTTTTCCTATTGATGATGTTTTCGGAATCGGACGCAGATATGTGAAAAAATTGAAGCAGGCAGGTGTCAACACAGCATGGGATCTCACATGTAAAAGTGCAGATTGGGTCAAAAATCAGATGACAATAACCGGTCTTCGGACTTGGAATGAATTGCAAGGCTATGACTGCTTGCAATTTGATGAACTCCCGATGAAAAAATCCATTACCTGTTCGCGTTCTTTTGCAGATAACGGATTAACAGAACTGAAAGCACTCGAGGGAGCAATAGCCACGTTTACCGCTGATGTAGCTCGTAAACTCCGACAGCAGAAAAGTATGTGTACACAGATGCTCGTTTTTGCACATACAAGTCTGTTTGTCAACTCAATATCTCAAAACTTTATTCAGTTGCAGATTAATTTCAGTATGCCTACATCAGACACGTTGCTTATGACTGACATGGCTGTTCAGGCAATTCGTAAAGCGTGGGTAGCGCGTGACTATAAATATAAAAAGGCAGGTGTAATGGTCTGGAATATATTGCCGGATAATAACATACAAACCAATCTGTTTGAACAGCGGGATTATACCAAACTCAATAAATTGTGGCAAACTATAGATGCCATCAATCGCAAAAGTGGTTCTTCACTTGTCAAAACAGCTGTACAGGGAAAGGAACAGCGCGAAATGATGGCTCAGAACCACCGCTCACCCGAATATACCACCAATTGGAACGAACTCTGGACAATTAATGCTACATAAATTTTTAAACTACGCTTTTAAGATACCTCTCGGCTTCGAGGGCGGCTTTGCAGCCTGAACCGGCTGCCGTGATTGCCTGACGATAGTGAGGGTCAGCTACATCTCCTGCAGCAAATACCCCTGCAATATTAGTGCGAGGAGTGCCGTCAATGGTTTTTATATAGCCTGTCTCGTCTGTTTCAATATAATCGATGAACAATTCTGAATTAGGCTTGTGACCTATTGCGAGAAAGAATCCGTCAATATCGATATGAACATTCTTTTCATCCTGTTCGCCTTTGCGGAAAACAAGATTTGCACCTTCTACACCGTTTTCACCTGTAAGACCTATTGTGTTGTGCTCAAATAATATCTCGATATTTTCAGTATTATTGACCCGCTCTACCATTATCTTGGACGCACGAAGATAATTCTTGCGTACTATCATATATACTTTTTTGCACAAACCGGCAAGATACAAAGCCTCTTCACAGGCTGTGTCACCACCACCTACTACGGCAACAGTCTTCCTCCTATAGAAAAAACCGTCACATGTAGCACAGGCTGAAACTCCTTGCCCCGCATATTTCTTCTCGTCTTCAAGACCGAGATATTTGGCTGTGGCACCTGTTGCTATTATTACTGTATCGGCTGCAATTTCATTACCATTGTCGATAGTAACAATCTTCGGACTGACGGAGAAATCAACTTTGGTGACAACACCCCATCTTATATCGGCTCCGAAACGTTTAGCCTGTTGGCGAAAATCGTCCATCATCTGATTGGAGTCAATGCCTTGAGGATAACCGGGAAAATTCTCAACTATAGTTGTTGTTGTCAGTTGTCCACCGGGTTGCATACCTTCATAAAGTATAGGGTTGAGATTGGCACGTGCCGCATATATGGCGGCGGTGAATCCTGCCGGTCCGGAACCGATAATCAAGCATTTTGTCGTTTCCATATTGATAAATTTTGAAGATTATAATACTGTTTTCTTTGTGGAGTGGGCGAGCCTGCGTGAACGTTTTGTCGGATAATCAGAATGATGTTTTGTATTGATTGATGAAGTCGATTTGTCCTCTATTCCCGATTTTATCGAAGGTCTGTAATAATTGCTTTCGGATATTTGCCTGTGTCTAACTCAAATTTGCCGGTTGTGTCAACACCATATTTTTGTCCGGAAAGAATTATGGTTGTCGTTCTATTGTGTATCTCGTTGATAATGATACGCGTAGGTACAAGGTCGCTCCGGCGGAACTGAACGGTGTATTTCAGAACATCAGAGTATTTGTTGTTCGGGTAAAAGTCAACCGACCATTGTGTCCGGTCTTTGAATGTGTCAGTGAAGTGCAGGCGACAATTGTACCTGATTAGCTGAATAAGTATTAGCGGATTGGTTTCCTGCAAATCCGCATCTGTCGGTGTGGAAATATTGATTTCGTCAATGTCGCTGTCATATACCCACATTGTGGTACCGTTGTAATATGCTTGTACCGATAACATGTATAGCCTGAATGATTTACCTTTCATCAGCATATTACCACTGTAATTAAGTGATTTAGTCTCAGGTTCTGTGACTGATATGTTAAAGTCAGTCTGCAGGGCTGTCGTGTTGATTTTGTCTAATAATCTGTCGGTTACCTCTTCGCAACTTTGCGCGAACACAACCGTTGCGATAATATTCGCAATCAATAGTAATAGTATTTTTCTAATCTGTTTCAAATTCTCAAATTTTACTCTATTCCTAACTCACGCAATTTCTGTGCCAAACTTATTTCGTCCATTATAAGTACATCACGTCCTTTGGGACCTTTGTTCGGACCTACGATGCCGGCAGCTTCTAATTGGTCTGACAGTTTTCCGGCACGATTGTAACCTATGCCGAATTTACGTTGTAGTACGGATGTCGAACCCTGTTGGTTGAGTACAACATATGTGGCAACTTCTTTGAATAACGGGTCGAGTTTATGCAAATCGACTTCACCGGGTTTCAATGCCTCGCCCTCTTCTCCTTCCGGTACATATTCGGGCAATTGATAAGGCTCGGTATAAGACTGTTGGTGACTTATGTGTTTGACCAATTTTTCAACCTCCGGTGTGTCAATAAAAGCACATTGCATTCGTATCGGTTCCTGACCTGCAGAATAGAGCAGGTCACCCTTGCCGATAAGTTGCTCTGCTCCTTTGGTATCAAGAATAACGCGTGAGTCAATCTGTGAACCAACGCGGAAAGCTATACGGGCAGGAACGTTGGCTTTGATAATTCCGGTAATCACATTGGCTGAAGGACGCTGGGTGGCAAGAATCATGTGCATACCTACAGCACGAGCCTTTTGAGCTATTCGTGCAATCGGCATTTCAACTTCTTTGCCTGCCTGCATGATAAAATCACCGAACTCATCTATGATAATAACTAAATAAGGCAAATAATTGTCAGAACTCAACCTCCGGTTGATAACTTTTTCGTTATACTCAATTATGTTGCGGCAACTTGCCTCCATAAGCTTGGTATAGCGATTCTCCATCTCAATAACCAAGGAGTTGAGAATATTCTTAACCTTCTCGCAATCGGTAATAATAGGATCCTCCTGGTCGGGAGTCTCGGCTATATAGTTCTTTTCTATATTCTTATAGATGCTAAACTCAACCATCTTTGGATCCACAAGTACAAATTTCAGTTCTGCCGGGTGCTTCTTGTATAGTAGGGAAGTAATAATGGCATTCAAGCCTACCGACTTGCCCTGACCGGTAGCACCGGCTACAAGCAGGTGAGGAGTTTTGGCAAGGTCGAACATGAACACCTCGTTTGTTATCGTCTTCCCAAGAACAACAGGCAGAGCCATCTTTTTCTCTTCTTGGAATTTACGCGAAGCTATAACCGAATGCATTGAAACTATTTGCGGTTTCTCGTTCGGAACCTCAATACCTATAGTACCTTTACCCGGAATAGGAGCTATAATACGTATTCCTATGGCGGCAAGACTCAACATAATGTCGTTTTCAAGATTCTTTATCTTGTTGATTCGCGTACCTTCTTTAGGAACAATTTCATATAACGTTACTGTAGGTCCTATAGTCGCTGATATTCGGGTTATCTCAACACCATAACTCCGCAAGGTGTTGATAATCTTGTTTTTGTTCGCTTCCTGCTCCTCCATGTTTATAACCGGAGTGTTCTCGTTTGGATAAACCTTTAGGATGCGCTCCTCTTCAGTGTTGCCGTCAAATGGCGGAAATTCATAGTATTCAAGATCTTTCCTCGGGTCAAAAGGTCCAAACTCATCCATCATCTTGCGATAAGCATCCTGCTCGGAAAGCTCCTCTCTACGAGTGTCTATAATATCCAACCCGACTTCAGAATTATCTGTAGTTTGGGACGCGGACGGCTCGTCTGCGGTTTGTTGGGACGCGGACGGCTCGTCTGCGGTTTGCCGGGACGCGGAAGGCTCGTCCGCGAGTATTACATCAGGATTGTCAGAATTATCATCAATTTGGTTGGTAATGACAAACTCTGATTTTTGGTCACTGATTTCTGACTTTTGCTCCTCATCTTCATACAGGTCTATAACATCTTCTTCCGGCTGACGAATATCTTTGTCATCGTTTTCAGGTGATGTCTCTATATTGTTGATGTGTATTTTTACATTGTCGTTATCCGAAGGTTCAACGACCGGTTTCGGTTTGCGAATAAATATGTTGTGCAGCCACTGACCGACTTTTTTAATGCGGAGGATAGTGTTTTCATCAACTATGATAAGATAAATGATAAGAGCTGAAAGCAGGATAATAGCCGTGCCTGAATACTGGATATAACTGACTAACCACTCAGAAACCATAAGACCATGTTTGCCCCCCCAACGGAAAAAAGAGTTGGAAAGATAGATGTTATGGAATGCAAAACCGATAGTGATTGATGACCATATCATCCAGAATGAACAATGACCTATTGTGCGGATAATGCCGGGAACAGGAGCGCGCATCATTTTGAGAGCCATGATGAACAAAGCGTAGATGGCGAAGAATATAGCAACACCGAAACCGCCGTCAATCATCGCATCTGCTATTCTTGCTCCTAACGGACCTGTCCAGTTATGGTAGTTAAACTTGACCTCCTCTGATTGCTCCGACAATGATTGAACGGAATGGATATAGTTATAATCGTCCATGCCGGTAAAGAAATACGAAATGCAGGCAAAACAGATATATATGGCTATTCCCAAAAGTATCAGCCCAACTACGTAATGTGTACGCTCGTCAATGAAAAAATTCTTAACGGATTGAAAAAATGGTTTTTTGTCAGACACAGGTTCAACGCTCGGTTTGCGCTGACGCTCAGTGTCCGGCAGTGTAGAACGTGTCGAACGACGTGGAGGCATAATAAGATAATTTAGAAGTTAGACTGCAAAATTACAATATTTTTTTCATAATACAAAATATATAAGAATTTATTTTTCACTACGAAATCTTGAACATTACCACCTTCCCCGCCTTATTCCCCCTTGGTACGCGGACGGCTCGACCGCGAAATGGTCAGCCGCCGCCCCGACCGCGATTTGTGTCCGGGGACGCAGACAGCAATAACTACAGCAAATGTTACAAAAGTTACAAAAAGTAACAAAAAAAACCGCGATTTTTGTAAAATAGCGGTCAGTTAGCGGTCTAAGCCACTATTACAACCCCTCTCAACGCTATCGTGTAACAGATTGCTGCACTTATGCTTTGTCAGAATTGCTGACAAGAGTACTGTTAACCTGTTTGAGTAATGGTGAAGATTATGTTGAATCATAATAGCAACATGCGATACTTTAATTAATAATTGTTAAATTTAAGCTTCACTATTGTGTAAATGTATAATCTATAGTAATTTTGCAGTGCTATTTAATAGACTTATTAAATAAAGTTGTCAGATTTGAGTTTTCCGAATTAAAGATTCATGTTTCAAAGGTGATTATGAATAATCTTAAACTGACAAACTATATTCAATCTTCACTTTCTAATTATGTTAAATTTAGGAATAGACATAGGTTCTACAACATTAAAGGTGGCATTGACAGATGATAGTGGTACATTGTTGTTCTCTGATTATCGCAGACATAATGCTAATGTCAAACTTGTAGCCAATCTGATTGCTGATGATTTTGTTCAATGGTATAGTGGTGATACGGACATCAATAACTTGCCTTTACGCGTTGTTATAACCGGTTCTGTGGGTATGGGCTATGCGGAACGTTTAGGGTGGACTTTTGTTCAGGAAGTTGTAGCTGCCGCCGAGGTTATCAAACGTTATTATCCCCAAGTTCATTCATTTATCGATATAGGTGGCGAGGATTCCAAGATGATTTTTTTCTCTGAAGGCAAAGTTCCTGATATACGAATGAACGGCAGCTGTGCCGGTGGAACGGGTGCCTTTATCGACCAAACGGCCACATTGCTTGGTGTTGACACTGTGGAACTAAACAGTCTTGCTGCACAATCCACTATCGTGTATCCTATAGCATCACGATGTGGTGTGTTCTCCAAAACAGACATACAGAACCTTATGAGTCGTAAGGTGTCAAAGTCCGACATAGCGGCATCGGTGTTCAACGCTGTGGCAATGCAGGTTGTGGCTTCTCTTGCCCGTGGTATGGATGTTGAACCGATGGTATTCTTCTGCGGAGGTCCGTTTGCTTATCTACCCGAACTGAAGAAACATTTTATGCGTATCCTCGAACTGAAAGATGATGATTGTATATTGCCACAAAGTCCCCAACTGATTCCCGCTACGGGATGCTCTGTATTGGCGGCATCCGAAACAGATAAAACACTTACCTTCGGAGAGTTACGAGATTTATTGCAACGCAAGAATGATTTTGATATTGATATTACGGGTCGAATGACCCCGTTGTTTGCTTCTCATGCTGAATTTGAAGAGTGGAAGAACGGGAAACATATCTATTGCGTGCCGCGTGCCGAAATCGACAGCTCTGTCAGGGGTGATTATTTTATGGGTGTTGACTCCGGTTCGACAACGACCAAACTGGTGTTGCTCAACGATAAAAGCGAATTGGTCTATAGTGACTATCGACACAATAACGGTGACAGTTTCCGCGCTTTTCACGATGCTGTCAGGCAATTTCACGATAGTATCCCCAAACCGGAAAACATTAATATCAAGGCGAGTGCCGTTACCGGCTATGGCGAGAACCTACTCAAAACAGCATTCAATCTTGACTATGGTATTATTGAAACAATGGCTCATTTTACGGGTGCGCAGGCTGTCGAACGCGATGTGAGTTTTATCCTTGATATAGGCGGTCAGGACATGAAAGCTATCTTTGTTGATAATGGTTCAATCCGCCGTATGGAAATAAACGAGGCTTGCTCTTCGGGCTGCGGCTCTTTCCTTGAGACTTTTGCTAATCAGTTGGGCTATACGGCTGCCGATTTCGCAAAATTTGCATGCGAAGCGCAGCATCCCTGTGATTTGGGTACACGCTGTACCGTCTTTATGAACTCAAAAGTTAAGCAGGCACTGCGAGAGGGGGCAACGGTTAATGATATAGCTGCCGGCTTTTCTTATTCAGTTATCAAAAATTGTCTCTTCAAAGTTCTGAAACTAAAAAATATAGGCGAGTTAGGTAATCATATAGTTGTTCAAGGAGGAACATTCCGTAATCTTGCCATCGTGCGTGCTCTCGAACTTCTTACCGGAGTCAATGTTTCTTTTTCAGATATTCCCGAACTGATGGGTGCTTATGGTGCCGCCCTTTATGCCTTACGAAAGACGGCAAGCGGCGAATTGCCGAAGTAATATCAGTTTCAACCTACAAAATAAACAGTAATCAACGAACTATCAGCCATGACATTAGACAATATAATCAATGCCAATTCTTATGAAAGTGATTTCGAGGTATGCAAAGGTTGCGACAACCATTGCACGGTCAAAGCCTTTCATTTCAGGAACGGAAACACTTTCTATTCGGGCAACAATTGTGAAAAGGTTTATTCCAACCATAGCGAAAAGCAACAGAAAGGAGTCAATATGTTTACCGAAAAGCAACGTTTGCTCTTCGCAAAACCACAGATTGAGCCTTTGTTCCGCTATGATAATCCAAAGACTATAGGCATCCCACGTGCGCTTGGTATCTATGAGAATTTCCCGTTTTGGAATACGCTTTTCACCGCTTGCGGGTTTAAGGTGGTACTCTCACGTGTGTCAACCAACAAATTATATGAGCGCGGTATCCGTACCATTATGGCAGACAATATCTGCTTCCCCGCCAAACTGATGCACGGACATGTATTCGACCTTATCGACCGACATGTTGACCGTATTTTCTATCCCTATGTTGTCTATGAACGCAAAGAGGATAATGACTCGCAGAACTCGTATAACTGTCCTATCGTTGCAGGTTATTCCGATGTAATCCGTAGCTCTGTAAATCCGCAGGAACGGTATAAAATACCTTTCGATAGTCCTGTCATCACTTTCAACGATGAAGATTTGATGTACAAATCGTGTTGGAATTATCTGAATACTCTCGGCGTGAAGAAACATATTGCCCTCAAAGCCATAGAACTGGCATGGAAGGCGCAGAACAATTATCTCGATTCCCTTACCGAACTCGGCATGCGCACTCTAAAACAAGCAGAACATGACAATCGTATGGTTATCATGCTTGCTGCTCGACCGTATCACATAGATCCGTTGATTGAACACAAAGTGTCGCAAGCTATATCTGATATGGGGATCGATGTTATAACCGAAAATGTAGCTTCGCTTGCCGGAACAGAAGTTTATAAAGATGTAAATGCTATAACGCAATGGGCATATCCCAACCGTATCTTCAAGGCTGCATGGTTTGTGGGCAAACATCATTACCGCCGGTTGCATTATGTAGAACTAACCTCTTTCGGATGCGGTCCGGATGCCTTTATTCTCGATGAGGTCGGAGCAATACTCAAGCGTTTTGACAAGAATCTTACCGCTCTAAAAATTGATGATGTCAACAATATTGGTTCACTTCGTCTGCGTATCCGTTCTTTAGTTGAGAGTGTGACAATGCAGGAAAATCGTGAACTACGTGAACATAAGCGTATTACTACTGCCAAATTCACAGAACAGGAGCGTCATCGCAAACTCATCGCACCTTATTTTGCCGAGGGCTATTCGGAATTTCTGCCTTCCTTGTTTAAAGTTGCAGGTTATGATTTGGAGATATTGCCTACAGGTAACCAACAAGCTGCCGAAACGGGACTTAAATACGCCAACAATGATGTCTGCTATCCTGCCACTATCGTTATAGGCTCTATTATGAACGCTCTACGCAGCGGTAAATATGACCTTGACAATGTGGCAGTTATCATGACCCAGACAGGTGGACAATGCCGTGCGTCAAATTATCTTGCCCTGATAAAGAATGCTATGGTTCAAGAAGGCTATGAACGTGTGCCGGTTATTTCTTTAGCCTTGGGTGGCAATATAGCTAATGAGCAACCCGGTTTCACCATTCCGTGGAAAAAAATATTCAAGATAGTGATTCATGGTATGTTTTATGCCGACTGTCTCTCCAAACTTTATTATGCAGCTGTGGTACGAGAAAAGGAAAAAGGTACTGCTGACAATCTGCGAAGAAAATATACCGAAGCATCATTCCCGATAATAGAAAACTGCGATACCAAAGGTTTGCAAAAACTGATGAGTAAGGCGGTAAAGGATTTCAACGCGATAACTGATTTTATGAAAAAAGTACCCATTGTAGGTGTTGTTGGCGAGATATATGTTAAGTTCAACGGTTTCTCCAACAAGTTTGTAATCAATTGGCTTATAAGTCAGGGAGTGGAAGTAGCTGCACCTGCTGTACACCGTATGATGGTTCAGAAATTCGCCAACGCTCGATGGTTTGAAGAATATAATATCAAAAAGAACGGCACTTCACTATGGGTGTATAACCTTGCTCATAGTTATTTCAACCATGTGTTGCACATGTATGAGAAAATATGCAGTAACTTCCCGCTTTATAGACCGTTTACAGATATAATGGACGATGCCAAGTTGGCGAAAAATATTGTCTCACCGGCTGCCAATTTCGGTGAAGGATGGCTTATCCCGGCAGAATTTGCCGTGTATTCAGCTGAAGGTATCAACAATGTTGTAAGTCTGCAGCCCTTCGGGTGTATAGCAAACCATGTCATATCAAAGGGTATAGAAAAACGAACCAAACAGCTTTATCCCAAGATGAATCTGCTTTTCTTGGACTTCGACAGCAGCACTTCGGATGCCAATGTGTTCAACCGTCTCCACTTTATGGTTGAAAACGCAAAATCAGAAATAATGAACAGTCTTAAGAAATAAGTCGCAATCTATGAGTATAAACAGGCGACAACATTTAGCAACCTTAAACTAAAAGATAAAATTATATGGTAAATACTGAACAGAAAATTTTACAGGCAGCGGCAGAACTATTTCTTGAGAAAGGCTTTGCCGCAACATCAACCACTGATATTGCTAAGCGTGCGGGCTGCAATCAGGCATTGGTGCACTATTATTACCGCACCAAGGAAAACCTGTTCCGGCAGATATTTGTGCAAAGCGTTGAAAATATTTTAAATGTTTTGGATCAGCAGTCGCCTGAAGGACTTGATTTAAAAGGAATGATTACATTCTACATCAATATCTATTTTGACCAAATCAGCAAAACTCCTCGTGCGCCGTTCCTTATCTTCAACGAGTTAATTATCAATCAGGAGCGTCGCGAGTTCGTGCGCGAGACGTTTATGAAAAATGTGCGCCGCCAGTTGATGTATTATAATCTTGACCAGATTCTCAAACGCGCTATTGCAGAGGGGCGGATTGCACCCATTGAAACTTTGGATTTGTTGATGGATGTAGGGGCACTTACTATCTCCACCTTCCTTATCGCACCTATCTACGCCGACCTGCTTATGCGTGATGAAGAAGCCCAACGTGAGTTTATCGAGCAGCGACGTCGTGAGACCATTACTGTTATCCTTGCCCGCTTAAGAGTGGATTAATTATCAGATATAAATGCCCTATGGGCAACTAATTAAAATGACCGATTCGGGTTTAACGCAAAGCCTGCTTGCATTTCGCAAGCAGGCTTTGTATGGATTTGTAGTGTTATAGATTGTTATTTGGCTGTCAAGGATGTGCCGCCACTGACACTTGTTACTGTCGGACTTTTTATAAAACCATTGGTTTCTGTGCCGCTAACGCTTGATGACCCTCCGATAGAGTAGGATGTCTTCTTTGTCATTTCCGGAGCAGAACAAAAGACAGCACCACTGTAACTGGTCTTCGGCATTTTAACTGCAAACAAGCGTGTTGTACCTTGTGAAACAACAGCATAACTGCCTGAAATACTTATGGTGCTACTGCTTCCGCCTCCCCAGCCTCCACCGGATGATGAACTGCCGGAGCAATATGCTTGGGTACTGCTTGAACTGATAGATGCGTCAACACGCCCTCCGATACCGAATGCATAACCGCCTGATATTATGAGATAGCGACTTTCGCCTGTGTCAATACCTGATTCTGCACCTCCGGCACCAAAACCGATTGCCACACCGCCTTTGATATAGAAATTGCCGTTGGCATCTAATCCGTCATTGCTTGAAGAATAGCCATACACATAGCCTCCGCTGATGGTGAAGTCGCCCGTGGCATTTATTGCATCATCGCTCGCTTGAACATTAACGATACCATCAGTTATGGTTATCGTAGATTTTGACTCCATTCCTTCGTGACTTGCTGAATAAACAGTTAATGTTCCGCCTGAAATAGTGATGGCACCTTTTGCTTTGACTCCTTTGGCATTTTTGCCGTTAGATGAAGAGTTGCCGAAGCCACCGCCGCCGGGACCACCGCCGCCGGGACCACCACCTCCTCCCCAGCTGCTTGAGCTGCCGGTGTAGTTGCTACCTTCTGCGCGGGCTGTGATAGTGCCTCCTGTTATGTCTATTGTCTTGTCGCATGTCATTGCACGACCGCCCTGACCGGTGCTTGTAAGTGTCAATGTTCCGCCGGAGATCGATATTGCGGTCTCGCTCTTAATACAAACACATACAGATGTATCTCTTTGAGTGCCTGATGTTTCAAGCAAAGTACCGCCCGTAGTCTTTACTGTGACAGAAGTGATATTTGCCAATTCGCTGATATAGATTGCTCCCTCGGCTTTGATTCCTTTAGAGCCTGACGCTGTTGTGGTAATGTTAATTGTTCCGCCGGTTATTGTAATTGCACCGGTATTGTCATCTTCTACGATTATTTTATCGTTATCATCAGTTTCATAACTTACCTGCAGACCGTTGTCACCGACACCTGATATGTTTAGTGTTCCGCTTTCCATGCTGAAATGTTGGTTTACATTTATACCGTCTCCAACGGCACCGAGTATGTTAAGCGTGCAATTTTTCATTTCAAGAAATTCTTTTCCCCAGAAAGCATTGGCTGTCTTGCCGGTGATGTTAAGTACACCACCACCCTTGAGTTCGGTGTGACCTTTAACACGGAAGCAACCTTTCCAATCGCCGTTTGAACCGTCAACAAGTGTGTTGGTTGTACCGGCTTTGACCGTTACGTTGATTTTCTTTCCGTTTTGGATATTGATAGCAGGTCCTGACGGGTTGGTAAGTGTCACACCGTTGAGTACAAGGTCAATTTTATAGCTGCCTTCGTGATAGAAACCTCCATTTGACGAAGAGCCGGAGAGTGTGTATGAAATCTTGCCTACATTGTCATCAACATTCTCACTCTGAATAATGCTGACCTGTGCGCCGCTAACCGTAACGTCAACATATTGAGCAATATTTCCTGCCACAATAACATTTGCACTATTGCTATTGTAAGTAACAGTAACTGTATTGTCTGTAACGGCTGAATTATCTACATACATCTTGTCTATGTTGCCAAGATTGAACTCTTTGCCATTGATTGTCAAAGTTGTAGCATTTGAATAGAGCATCTCGCCGGCTTGTGATGCGGGAAACTGATACAATACGCTGCCTGATTGGACATTAAGCGTTTGTGCGGAAACCAAGCATGTACAAAGTATAAGATACAAAGTACAAAGTATAAATTGTTTGATTATTTTCATGGCACAATAATTTTAATTGAATTACTCTTTTGGCGAATAATGTATGAGCCTTGCGGAAGGTTGAGTGCCGCTGTGTTTATACCGGCATAACTGCCTATATTCTTACCTTCGATAGTGAATACATGTACAGATTCGTTTTGATTCAATTCGTCTGTGTCCAAACCTGTATATGTCCCTCCACTTTTATCGGAAAAATACATTTTCTGCAATTTGCTCAATGTAATGGTGAGATTGGAGTACCCGTTGTCTGCAACGAGGTTGCTTCCGCTGATTGTCATCACTAAATCGGTTGATGCAATTTGCTGCGAACCTTCAGACGTGATGAAAGTAATGTAGTCGTAATCGCCTGCAAATGAAAACATTGCGCAAAGAACGACAGCGAACGTTAATAAAATTTTTTTCATAAAAAATAGATGAATAATAACCTGCAAAGTTACAAAGAATACTTATCTATATTATTGGCAATTTCTCTGTTTTTATTGATAAAAATGCTAATCAGAGTTTTCTTACCACATAGTATAAGGTAGCAAGGCAAGGTAAGAATTTGAATAACGACTATCGTGGCTTACTTCCTGACCTATAAAGCCGGGTAATTCGGGTAAGGTTTGGTTTATGTCATCCAACTCAATTTCGGCAATACACAATCCCTCGTTTACTCCGTGAAATTCGTCTATTTCGATAATAATATCTTTCCATTGCACAATATACCGTTCCTTTTCTATGATATATGGAGGGCACATTTTGAGCATTTCCTGCGCATCATTCGGGTCAATTTCTCGTTCCCACTCAAATCTGGCAAGGGTTTGGGCATTAGGTCTTGACTTTATGGTGATAAAAGCCTTGTCATCTTTCAGGCGGATACGTATTGTTCTGTCCGGATCAGTACTCAAGTAGCCCTGTCTGATAGTGGAAATCCGTGTTGCCATTTGGCGGTACGAAGTATCGTGGAGCAAAAATTTATGTTCAATTTCAGTATTTTTCATAATCAGTCATAGAAAAATCAGCCGTTATGCGAAAAATCATTATCTGTTGTCTGACGGATTAATCCGTTGCATATCTTATGTCTTTATTAAATTCACAATGCGTTGATACAGTGTGGGGTGTGAGTATCCTACGAATACAACAAACGGATGAGGCATCGGATTACCCAGACTATCGGTTGTTAGTTTTTTCAGTGCTGAAACAAGTGATTGTTCCTTGCCGTTTTCCTTTACAAAGTTATCTGCCTGATATTCGTGGCGGCGAGAGATAATATTGGTAATTATATCAATACATTCTGAAACGGGTTTGAACAACAGGAAAAAGACCAGTGCGTTAATATGGAATGATGCGAACTGACAGCCCATGGCTTGAGCAACTACATCATATTTGAGGATAATACCTAACAGACTGAAAATTATCAAATTTTGTATAGCTGCTGAAAAAATACTTTTTATGGTGTGGTGATTTATGTCGTGTCCGATTTCGTGAGCTAAAACCGCCACAATTTCATCGGTAGTCAGAGTGTTAATCAGTGTGTCATAAAGTACGATGCGCTTGCGTTTTCCCCAACCTGTAAAATAAGCATTTGCTTTTGAGGATCGCTTGGATGAATCCATTACGTAGATATCTTCAATTTTGAAATTTACCTTTGTGGCAAACTGTTCAATCGCAGTACGCAATGTTCCTTCTTCAAGCGGGGTTTGTTTGTTAAATAATGGTACAATCAGGGTAGGATAAAACAAACTCAAAAACAGGCTTACTGTCATAACGACTGCCCATGCAACAAGCCAGAACCAATCAGGAATGGCATTATAAACAAGTACAATCACAGTCAGTATGCCGCCACCGATTATCAGACTCATGCCCAATAATTTGAGTTTGTCGGCAATAAACGTTTTCGGAGTTGTTCTGTTGAACCCGAAGCGTTCTTCTATTACGAAAGTGTCATATATATCAAAAGGCAACTCGATAATATCCTGAATGCCGAAAAATATGCCGAAAAAAAGCAGAGTCTGCAGGAGTGAATTGTCTGTCCATTGACGGACAAGTGAGTCAAGATAGGCGAAGCCTCCAAGACATATCATCAGCATAATAAACGTAAAAATCACCAATGATACAATAGTTGAGAAACGCGTGTTGACCCTTTGGTATGCCAATTGCTGTTTGCGTTTTGACTCATCATAGATGTCACTTATTTCAGGTGGTAACGGACGTGATGAATAACTCAAATTGAGATAGGAACATATCTCGCTGTAAATGAAAAACAGAGAGTAAATGATGATGATAGCGTACAAAAGTGCTGTGGTGGACATAATCGGTTTAAAATTGATAGTTTACAATGCGTAAAATGCAAATTATAAGTGGTACGAAGTATTATAATTTATGTTTATTTATTTGATACTAAATATTTTATGCCAATTGATTATATTCAATGTTTTTTAATTTTTCTTCTAATTGCAACATTTCATCGCGCAGACGTGCGGCTTCAAGGTATTCCATGTCTTTTGCGGCAGCAAGCATGTCTTTACGTGTTTTTTCTATAGCTTTGCGCAGTGCGTCAGGTGTCATGGATTGGACAATAGGATCTGCGGCGATAGATACTTTGTTCTCCTGAATATATGCGCCTGCTTCAGCCGGTTTTTGTGCCAACGGGTTGGTAAATGCCTTTACTATTGCCTGTGGAGTGATATGATGTTTTTCGTTGTATGCCAACTGTTTGGCTCGGCGGCGAGCTGTTTCGTCTATTGTTGCCTGCATAGAGCGAGTGATTGTGTCGGCATACATTATGACCTTGCCGTTAAGGTTGCGTGCTGCGCGACCCGCCGTCTGGGTCAGTGACCTGTAGTTACGCAAGAAGCCCTCTTTGTCAGCATCGAGAATAATCACGAGGCTGACCTCCGGTAAATCAAGACCCTCGCGCAACAGATTAACACCTATCAGCACGTCATATATACCTTTGCGCAGATCATCGAGAATCTGTATTCTCTCTAATGTGTCTATATCAGAATGAATATATGTGCAACGTATGCCTGCAAAATCGCGCAAATGCTGGTCAAGTTCTTCTGCCATCTTTTTTCGCAGGGTAACCACCAAAGTTCTTTCGTTTCTTTCGGTGCATTGCCGGATTTCTTCGATTAGATCATCAATTTGATTGTGTGACGGGCGTACATCTATTATCGGGTCGAGAAGTCCTGTAGGACGGACAACCTGGTCAACAACAATGCCCTGAGATTTATTGAGTTCAAATTCGGCGGGAGTGGCGGAAACATATATTGTTTGAGGTTGGAGACTCTGAAATTCCTCAAAACGAAGCGGGCGGTTGTCGGCAGCCGCCGGGAGACGAAAGCCGTATTCAATAAGATTCTTTTTTCTTGAAGCATCTCCGCCGGACATTCCGCCGATTTGAGGAACAGTTACGTGGCTCTCATCAATAACCATAAGATAGTCACTTGGAAAATAGTCCAGCAAACAAAATGGGCGGCTACCTGGTTCGCGCCCGTCAAAGTAACGGCTGTAGTTCTCTACTCCGGGGCAATAACCCATCTGCTCTATCATCTCCATGTCGTATCTTACGCGCTCTGCAATACGGCGAGCCTCAAGATGGCGGTCGGTGTGCTCAAAGTATAGCACACGTTCTTCAAGATCCTTCTCTATTTGTACCAATGCGCGTTGTGCTGTCTCTTTGGTAGTAACGAAAATCGATGCCGGATAAATATCGATGGAATCGATAGTTTCAATAACTATGTTATTAAGCGGGTCAATAGTTTGCAGCTCTTCAATTTCATCTCCCCAAAATATCACGCGAAGCAGATAGTCTTCGTATGCAAGAAAAATATCTACTGTATCGCCTTTGACACGAAAATTGCCGCGTTCAAGACTTAGTTCATTGCGCATGTAAGTGGCATTCACGAGTTGCCGCAATAGTTCATCGCGAATTATTGTCTGACCGGTACGCAAATGGATGGTGTTGCTTGTGAATTCGCTCGGATTGCCTATGCCGTAGATGCATGATACAGAAGAAACAACAATAACGTCTCGCCTTCCTGACAATAGTGCCTTGGTTGCAGACAGACGCAACTGGTCGATTTCTTCGTTGATGGCAAGGTCTTTTTCTATATATACATCCGTAGTGGGGTTATATGCTTCGGGCTGATAATAATCGTAGTATGAAACAAAATATTCAATTAAATTGTCGGGAAAGAAGTGTTTAAATTCCTGATAAAGTTGTGCCGCAAGGGTTTTGTTATGTGAAAGAATCAGAGTGGGGCGGTTTATCTGTTGGATAACGTTAGCGATGGTGAATGTTTTGCCTGAACCGGTTACACCGAGCAGAGTCTGTGCTTTCGCACCGGCTTGCAGACCGTCAACCAACTGGCGTATTGCTTCGGGCTGGTCGCCTGTCGGTTTGTATTGAGATATGAGATTAAAGCAATGGTTATCCATAAATGAACTGCAAAATTACTGTTTTTTTCTCTAACAAGCAAATTTTATCTGATATTTCGGATTAATCGTGACGCTCTGACCATTCGGAATACTCTGAAATAAAAAAAAAAGAAGAAAAAATATCGTATAATTTGTTTTAATGTGTAAAAAGTTGTAATTTTGCAGCAATAATAGAAAAACTTGACCGTTTTAAGTGTAAATATCAACAAGGTGGCAACACTTCGCAATGCGCGTGGTGGAAACGTACCTGATGTTGTTCGCTTTGCTGTTGATTGTGAACACTATGGTGCGCAAGGAATTACCGTTCATCCCCGACCGGATGAAAGACATATACGTTACAAGGATGTGTATGATTTGAAGCAAGTGGTAACAACGGAATTTAATATCGAAGGCTACCCGTCGGAAACATTTGTTGACATGGTATGCAAGATTAGACCTGCACAGGTTACCCTTGTACCGGATAGTCCGCATGATTTGACTTCGCATGAAGGTTGGAATATAGCTGAAAACGTTGATTTCTTAGGCTCACTGATAGAGAGGTTCCATCAGGCGGGTGTGCGTGTGTCACTGTTTATTAGACCTGAAGTTGAATGTGTGATAAAAGCCGCAGAGATATGTGCTGACCGTGTTGAATTATACACAGAGCCATACGCTGCCGGATATTCAGAAAACAGAGAGTATGCAATACGTCCTTATATGCAAGCTGCATTAAAGGCAAGAGAAATCGGTATAGGGCTGAATGCCGGTCATGATTTGAATCTTGAAAATCTCCGCTATTTCCATCAGCAGATACCATGGTTGGACGAGGTGTCGATAGGTCATGCACTTATCAGTGATGCTTTGTACTTCGGCATTGAAAGGACAATAGGCGAATACCTGCAAAAATTGAATAATAACGACTAAAAACAATAGATATTATGATTTTTCTTCAAGACATTATTGATACCACTGCCATGGCAGCAGAACAGGTGTCGGAAACTGCTCCTATGAATCTTTGGACTATGGCTACATACGGAGGTTGGATAATGATTATCCTTGCTTTGATGCTTGCATTTGCGGTGTATATCTTTATAGAACGTTTGATAACAATCAACAAGGCATCAAAGGAAGATACATCTTTCATGGATCGTATAAAGGACTATGTTCATGAAGGTAAAATAGATTCCGCGCAAAATTTATGCAATTCCGTTGACACACCTACAGCTCGTATGGTAGGCAAGGGACTTACACGTATAGGCAGACCTATGAGCGATGTGATGGTTGCGGTAGAAAATGTCGGCAACCTTGAGGTTGCTAAATTGGAGAAGGGCCTTGTTATAATGGCTTCGATTTCATCCGGTGCCCCGATGCTTGGTTTCCTTGGAACAGTTATAGGTATGGTCAATACCTTCTACAGTATGTCGCAAATGGGTGATGGCGGCATCAATATGGATGTTCTGGCTTCAGGTATGTACCAAGCTATGGTAACAACCATAGGCGGTCTGATTGTAGGTATTCTCGCATATTTCGCTTATAACTACCTTGTCTCACGCGTGGATTCGGTTGTGCGCCAGATGGAGTCATACACTATGGAATTTCTCGATTTGCTTAATGAACCGGCTTAAAGATTCATTCACTTATTTTCAGATAGTTTACCTCTATTGATATTACTTTCACCTTTCACTTTTCACTTTTCACCTTTCACTTTTCACCTTTCACCTTTCACCTTTCACTTTTCACTTTTCACTTTTCACTTTTCACTTTTCATCCTATGTTAAAACGAAGAAATAAAATTGAGGCGGGTTTTAATATGTCATCAATGACTGACCTTGTTTTTTTGCTATTGTTGTTTTTTGTTCTTGCAAGCACAATGGCATCACCGAATGATTTGAAAATCAATCTTCCGCAGAGCAGTGCCAAACAAAATACCAAGCAAGTGGTGGCAAAAGTAAGCATTGACAACCTCGGTAATTATAGTGTGGCTTTCGGTCGTAAACGTCCTGTCCATGTTTCGGCTGATGAATTGGAAAACCATTTGGTCAGTGTTTTGTCACAGGATTCTACAGCTTACATTGCTTTGCATGCAGATAAAGATCGCCCTATTGAAGAAATGGTCAATGTGCTTGATATAGCAAGCCGTCACAACTACAAGATTGTTATTGCCACAAAAAAGAACAAGTAAGTGAGACAGTCGCAGAAATACGGAATAATAGGTACCATTATCTTTTTGATATTGTTATTCTTGTTGTTGTGGTTTGTGTATATTGACCCGATTGAAGAGCCGCAAGAAGATATGGTAGAGATAGAGTTCGCTGACGTGATAGAGGATGCCGGTGGTTTTAAAACCTATAATCCTTCACAGGAGACGACGCCGGAACCCGCTGTTGCAGAACCTGTTCCGACACCACCAGCAAAGTCAGAGTCACCTGCGGAGCCTGTAATTACACAAGAAGATGAGGAAACACTGGCTATGCAGAAGCAAAAGGAAAAAGAAGAGCGTGAGCGCAAAGAACGTGAGCGTCTTGAGGCAGAACGTCTTGCTGCTGAAAAGGCAGCTGCTGAAAAGGCAGCCGCAGAGAAGGCTGCCGCCGAGCAAGCAGCAAAAGATAAAGCCAATGCTCTTATGGGAGGAGCTTTCAAAGGTGCAGGACAGGGTGGTACAGGCGGACAAACAACAAGTGGTTCAGGAGGCGGTGACAACCCGATTAAAAACGGAATGTCCGGCGGAAACGGCTGGACAGCAAAAGGCAGAACATTGAAAGGGCAAATACCCAAGCCGGCAATATCGGATTTCCCGGAAGGCAAAGTGGTTGTGACCTTCCGTATTGATGCCTCCGGCAAAGTGTCTAATCCACGTGTTGCACAAGGTACGACTATCTCTGAAAAAACAGTACAGAACGCATGCCTGAATGCTGCAAAACAGGCTACCTTTACAGGTGGTATTGATGAAGTGGAAGGAACAATAACGTTTAACTTCAAGGTAAATTAGAAGTAGTGAATTGGAAATAAGGATTTTTGGGGTCGGATTTATGGAATGAAAAGAGCAGTGGAATATGTCTTTCTACCAACAACTTTTATCTTTTGACTAATCATTAACTCATAAAAATATGAATTATATTTTTTTAGACAATGGTTTTGAAGAAATCGAGGCTATTACAACAATCGATTTATTACGTCGTGCCGGTGTTGAATTAACCACCGTGTCTGTTACCAATAATTTGCAGGTTACCGGAGCCCACCAGGTTCCTGTTATTGCTGACAACTTGTTTGACAAACTGAATTTTTCTGATGCAGAAATGCTTATCCTCCCCGGTGGACAGCACCACATGGGAGAGCATGAGGGATTGTGCGATTTATTGCTCCGTCATAATGCGCAAAACAAGCTGATTGCCGCCATATGCATGGCTCCGTCAATATTGGGTGACCTCGGCATATTAGACGGCAAGCAGGCTACATGTTATCCCGGATTTGAGTCACATCTCGGCGAAAGTTATCTTGGAGGCTTGGTTGTTGAATCCAAAAATATAATCACAGCCAAAGGACCCGGATTGTCAACCGAGTTTGCTTTCACACTAATTGAAAAACTTGCATCTCCCGAAGTTGCTGACAAAGTATATGATGCAGCTCAATATTAAGCACATATTGTCATCAGATAACAACTCTGTCATTGTAAGCGCCTTTCAGCAGGTGCGGCACGTATTCGTTACAGCTTTACTATTGGCAGGTTCTTGTTTGTATGCCCAGACAGGTAGATACGGTGACTATGATTTCTTGCGTCCGCTGTCAGATTTGGTTCAGGAAGGAACCACCGGCAGAGTGCATTACATTGTTTCGTATGAAGGTTTGGCTGCCAGAACAGCGAAAGGAGTTGTTTTTGGCGAAGAGCCGCTTAAAATTATAACAGAGTATAATCGCGCCGGAAATGTTATAAGCAAAAAGGTATTTCGTTATGGACAATTGGTGGAGAAATCTGAATTTACGTACGATGTATTCGGACTTAAACAGACAATGAAAACAATCCAAGCCAATGGAGTTACCAGCCTGACGGTAAGATTTTTCTATGATGAAAAGACACACCTTAACGATAGACAGTATTGTTATAATTACAAAGGCAAACTGACTCAATCGTCAAGATTCTATTATAATGAAAACCGAGCAGTCACAAGGCGTGTCGATTACAATGAAGCAGGATTGAGAGACGAATTATTAATATCGAAATATGGTACGAACAATAATTTGTCAGATGAGTATGCTTACAAATATGCCGGAAATGATTCTATATTGATGTATGGTGTGCATTATAAAATGAATAGTCATGGTGACGCGGTGATGGAAACTCGGAAGATTTATAATGAAAAAACTAAAAAGTATGAAAAAAAATATGTGCATTTTCGCTATTATCAGTATGATAAAGAAGGCAATTGGCGGGTGCGTTGCCGCTACTTCAATGCACTTTCAAAGGATAATCTTTTGATACCCAATATCCTTACTATTCGTGAGATTATCTACTATTAGCAAGGTTAGAAATTCATGTAGATAAAAGGTTGGATGTCCTCGTTACTGAAATTGACAATAACTTGAACCACGATAATAATAACAATGATTTTAACGATCCACGGTGCTTCTATGAAGTACCGTTTTGTTTTTTCATACCATAGGGGGCTTGCGATATGGAGTATCAGTCCGCCTACAACAAAAGCCAACCATAGCGGACGGGTTTGGCAGAATGGTATTGCATAAGACAAATCGAAGTTGGTGAAGCTGTGTTTGAGGATAAGTAGAGATTCTTCAACATTCGCTGCACCAAAGAAAGCCATAGTAAGCGAGATAAAACTTATGGTAATTATCAGGTTGATGAACTTTGTAAAGATATTGTCTGGTATTTTGTCAAGAGCGGGTTTACATAATTTGTGAAGTATGAGTGCTATGCCGTTAAGCAGTCCCCAAATGATAAACGTGAGGTTTGCTCCGTGCCATAGTCCTGCCAATGTCATGGCTATAATAATATTACAGCACATTCGTAACTTGCTGCATCTGTTGCCGCCGAGAGGTATGTAGATATAGTCTCTGACCCAACTTGAAAGAGATATATGCCAGTTGCGCCAGAAATCAGTTATATTGGTTGTGCGGAGAGGGAAGTTGAAGTTTTCCTTGAGGCGGAAACCCATTAATGCTGCCAAACCTATACTGATGTCTGAGTATCCTGAAAAATCGTAGTATATTTGTACAATATATCCCAACATGGCTACCATAGTTTCAAATCCTGAATATCCTGTGGGGTCTTCAAAAATCCAGTGATTATAGATTGCTATATAGTCTGCAAAAAGACATTTCTTTATCAGTCCTGTCATAATCAGAAACATTCCGCCATATACTAAATCGTCTTCAGGACGATGGTTTTCCTTTATTTGCGGAATAAGAACCTCTGCTCGAGTGATAGGACCGGCGAGTAGCAGCGGGAAAAAAGTGATATAAAAAGAGTATTCCAATAGGTTGACAGGCAGAGTGAAGCGTTTTTTGTAAATATCTATGGTATAACTCAATGACTGCAGTGTATAGAAAGAGATACCTACAGGTACAATCAGATGGAGTAATGGGAAGTTGGCATGCAGCAATTGATTGACACTCATAATACACATATTGCTATATTTGAAAATTGCGAGCGGAAACAGTGTCAGTATGATATCGATTACAAGCAGAAAAGTTCGTTGCCACCCTTCCGACTGGCGTAACAATTCTGTTATCAGCCAGGTAACGAGTATGGTAGCCGGAATGACAATCATGGTCCAACCACTCATTTTCCAAGCAAAAAAGAGGTTGAACATCAATGTATAGACAATCATTAACGTGCGGCGGCGTGTCCGGAGTGATAGCAGGTAGAAAGTAAAGAAAATAACAAACACAAACCAGAATTGGATATGTGTGAAGACTATTTCAGCGTTTGGTTCGGTGAATATAGGGTCTAACCATTCGAGGAACAGCTGCGGGGAAAATATGTCTAACATGGAGGTCATAAATTTGTCGCGTGTTTGAAGACTCTTAAGTTACGTTTTTTTGCTTTTGATGTCGGGTATGTCATTTGTATGGGGTGGGCGTTTTTGTCAGAACTTACCCACCTTGCTATGCTGTCCATCCAATAGGCTGCCGCAGCATCAGTCGGGTGTATATGGTCTCCTTTTCGCTGCAAGTCCAATTGTCGGCTGTCGAAATATCGTTTTTCCCCGACTATTTCACGTATGGCATCATTAATTCCGGTATCCTCGCGCCAGTTGGGAGGACCAATCCAGACAAAGGGAATTTCGCCGATAGTGGTAACTATGTTTTGAATATAAGGTTTTAGACCTTCCACATTGCGGGAATGCAGCTCGTTGCCACCGCAACTTATAAAGATATAAGTGGGTTTGTATCGGGTTATTAGCATTGATAATGAGTCCGTTCCACCCCAATGACGAGTGCCGGAGGCATACCATATCACGGTCATGAGATAGTTGTTGTCCTGTGTAGCATAGTCATTAAGTCTGAGTGACAATCCCTCAAGCATGGAGTCGCCTATAAATAAAATGCGTTGGTGACTTTGGTCAGGCACAAAATCTGTTGTTGCATAGTCAGTAGGGGAGGCTTCTGTGTTTGAGGTTCGGACTGAGTCGGAAACATCGGAGTGCTGAAGGTTGGAAGGCTCTGATAAATTTTCTGTGTTGATGTCTTGTTTGCCGTATGATGAGGAGCGGGCGGAGTGGGAATATTGCATACCGATTTTTTTGAACTCAATGTGCAATTCTACATCATCAGGCATAAGTGCGTAGCTTATAAAAAAAGTTACAACACATATCAAGATTAGCAATGATGCTGTTTGCGCATTTAGTTTGTTCATAAATCGTCTTTTTGTCTTTCAACTTTTGATACCCACAATCTTTTTGATATCGGCTAATTTGTTGAGTGCTTGTATGGGAGTGAGATTATTGACATCTATATTTTTTATCTCATCGCGTATTTGTTCGAGTACAGGGTCGTCCAATTGGAAGAAGCTCAACTGCATACCTTCGCGTTTTTCAGCTGCTGATTTAAGGTTTTGGGCTTTGAGTTTGGTGTTGTCAATAGTGCTGCTACTTCCTTCTAATTCTTTGAGAACCTGTTCGGCTCTGACGACTATACTCTGTGGCATACCTGCCATCTTGGCTACGTGGATACCAAAACTGTGTTCTGAACCGCCTCTAACTAATTTTCGCAGGAAAATGACACGTTTGTCAACTTCGCGGACAGATACATTATAGTTGCGTATGCGTTCAAAAGTACTTTCCATTTCATTTAACTCATGGTAGTGGGTGGCAAACAGAGTTTTTGCATGTCCCGGATTTTCGTGGATATATTCCACTATTGCCCATGCTATTGAAATGCCGTCGTAGGTTGAAGTGCCGCGTCCTAATTCATCAAATAGTACAAGACTTCGCTCTGACAGATTGTTCAGAATACTTGCGGCTTCATTCATTTCTACCATGAAAGTTGATTCTCCTTGCGAAAGATTGTCGCTTGCGCCAACTCGTGTAAATATCTTGTCAACAATGCCGATACGTGCACTTTCCGCAGGGACAAAACTACCGATTTGTGCCATCAACACGATTAGTGCGGTCTGTCGTAATAGTGCTGATTTACCTGACATGTTCGGACCGGTAATGATGATAATCTGTTGGCTGTTGTTGTCGAGCATAACATCGTTTGGTACGTAGCTCTCGCCAATAGGCAGTTGTTGTTCGATGACGGGATGTCGTCCTTGGTGGATGTCAATTATCAGACTGTCGTCAACTTGCGGGCATATATATTTATTTCTGTGAGCCACGAATGCAAATGCCAACAAGCAGTCCAACTGCGCTATTATTTCAGCATTGGTTTGAATGATAGATACATAACTCAACAAATCAGTTACGAGTTCATTGAATATTCTTGTTTCTATAATCTGAATCTTTTCTTCTGCGCCTAATATCTCGTTTTCGTACTCTTTCAATTCGGGTGTAACATATCGCTCTGCATTGACGAGTGTTTGCTTACGAATCCATTCCTGCGGAACATTGTCTTTGTATGTATTCCTTACTTCAATATAGTAACCGAACACGTTGTTGAAAGATATTTTCAACGATGGGATGCCTGTGCGTTCGCTTTCCCGTTGTTGCATGTCAGCAAGTATTTGTTTGTTGTTGGATGCAACATTTCGCAGGCGGTCGAGTTCGTTGTCAACTCCGTTACGTATCATACCTGCTTTTGCGCCTAACGGCGGAGCATCGGTTATTGTGTGCATGATACGTTGATACATTTTAGTGCAAGGTGTTAAAGCTGCACTCATGTGAGCCATATATTCGTTTTCCGGGTCGTTGATAAGGGGTTTGATATGTTCTATTGCAACGAGAGCGTCTTTAAGTTCATTCAATCCTCGCGGACCTATACGCCTTGTTGAGATATTGGTGGCAATGCGTTGCAGGTCTTTTATATCCTTTATGTATTGTGATATTTGTTCGCGTGTGTCGGGATGGCGGAAGAAGTATTCTACAACAGTTTGTCGGCGGTGTATCTGTTCGGGCTTTTTGAGGGGGAAACATATCCACTGGTGCATCATGCGCGCTCCCATATTGCTCTGTGTTTGGTTTAGTATATCGTATAGCGAAGTGGCGCCATCATGGTTGGCGTTAAGAAGTTCGAGATTGCGAATGGTGAATCGATCCAACCAGACGTATTTTTCTTCTTCAATGCGGCTAAGATGTTGAATATGAGCAGTCATAGTATGTTGGGTCATATCCAAATAATGCAGAATAACCCCTGCAGCAATAACTCCGTTAGGATATTTATCGATACCGAAACCTTTGAGGTTATTAGTCTCAAATTGCTTGGTCAGACGGTCATTAGCAGCATTGGCTGTAAACATCCAGTCGTCTAATTCAAAGGTGAAGAATTTGGTTGAGAACAGACTTTCAAAATCATGCCGGTGAGTGCGTTCAAATAATATTTCTTTTGGATTGAAGTTAGTCAGTAGTTTGTCAATATATTCGGGCTGTCCTTCTGAAAGCATGAATTCGCCCGTGTTGATGTCGAGAAAGGCTATGCCTGTTGATGCTTTGGCAAAATGAATGGCACATACCCAATTGTTGTCTTTACCTGTCAGTGTTGTATCATTGTAGCTAACACCCGGTGTTACCAATTCTGTCACACCGCGTTTTACTATTGTCTTGGCTAATTTCGGGTCTTCCAATTGGTCGCAGATAGCCACTCGCAGTCCGGCTCTTACAAGTTTGGGCAAGTATGTGTCAAGGGCATGGTACGGGAAGCCTGCCATCTCAATATAATCAGTTGTGTGAGAAGTTCCGTTGGAACGGCGGGTGAGGGTGATGTTGAGTATCTGTGCTGCTTTAACGGCATCGTCCATATAAGTCTCATAAAAGTCGCCGCAGCGGAATAGTAATAATGCGTCAGGGTATTGAGCCTTGATATTGTTGAATTGCCGCATCATGGGAGTTTCTTTAATCTGTTCCATGTTATTGTGTTAGTAGTTGAAAATTTCGTATGTTTGTTTGGATTCATCTGCCAACGGATGTATAATCCGTCTGAAATCTGAAACATTACTTTAGGTCGATAGTCAGTTTTACATTGTATCGTCTGCTTGTCAGGTAGTTAGGTGATGCCCATTGTTGTCCCCAAACATCTGTTACCCAAAAATAGGAATTGACATTCTTAAAGCCAATCAGATTGAATATCTCTAATTGTATAGCTATAGATTTTATGTGTTTTGATTTTTGCAACATCTTTTCGTCATTGGTAATTACGCGTGAAGCACCGATATCTATACGTTTGTATGATGGTGTTCTGAATGCTGCTCGCGAGTTGATATTTCTCGGTGAGCCGAAAGGTAGTCCGTCGGAATAGAGTGCTTTCAAGTGAACGCGATATTTTGGCAGTGCGGGTATATAATCTTCAAAGAAGAAAGAAAGGCTGTAACGTTGTTCGTTAGGTCCTGCAATCCAGCCTAATTCAGGGTGATTTAGCAGTTTTTCTTTTGACCTCATCCAGCTGACACTCAACCAGCTGTCAGCACCGGGGACTAATTCTCCGTAGAGTTTCATGTCAATACCTGTGGTATAGGCAACAGCATCATTTTCGCCTGAATAACGCACGCGTACATTATCGACAGTGTAGCTGATGACTCTGTCCATATATTTGCCGTAGGCTTCGGCAGTTATCTTGAATGGTCGTCCCCAAGCGCGGAAGTAATAATCCATACCGAAAACGAGATGTGCAGAGCGTTGTGCCCGAATATCGTGATTTAATTGGATATGTGTGATGCCGTAAGAGTCAGTAACGGTGTCGCGCAATTCTTTGTAGAATGGAGCCTGATAATACAGTCCGGTGGCCAAGCGGAATGTAAAATCCTGCCGCCAATCAGGAATCCATGTGGCGGTGGCACGCGGACTGAAAAGAAATTCTTTATTCCAACTCCACCATTGTCCTCTTACTCCATAGGTTAAGTAGCCGATACCTTTATCGGTGACCCACTTATTAGTGTTCTGGATATATCCTTGCAGGCGAAGTGTCTGCATATCAGCCTGACCGCGCATAGAGTAGTAGAGTTCCATACTTTCAGGTGTTACGGGCATAGAATATCCCATAGAGTCACGCCATTCCCATTCATTGATTTGGTCGCTTATCCATTCACCTGCGGCGGATACTTCCCATTTCAGGTTATTGCTCCATCGTGTAACATGGTTGCCGATTTCGCTTCGTTCCAATTCTCCGTTGACAGCTATCGTAGCCACTCCGGCTTGCAGCCTGTTGCGGGCATGCTCATGGTATAATCCTGTTCCTAATACCATGGCTTCATCCGTTGTCTCTGATTCTGTGTTGAGAGGTTTTTCAGATAATATGTACTCACCGGTAATATCGTATGTTTCACGCTCGTTGGTGTAGTAGCCTGTAATATTGAGTCCGAATTTCAGGTCTTTGCGTGGTTTGTATTGTAGTGTGAGAGCCGCATACCCTGTGCGGAAGAGGTCTTTTTCCTGACCGTCAAAATATATCGTGAGGTTGCGTGCTGTCTGATATGTTCCGAACGATGTACTTTGTGAATCAGGTACGAATTTATATGAATTTTGTGAGAAGTTGCCAAGAAAAGTAAGCGTCCATTTTCCTTGGGTTTGCGGGGACGCAGACGGCTCATCTGCGATTTCATCGTGTTTTTTGATTTTGTCAAGCGTCCACGTCATCTGTGTCTGATAGTCAATATAGTTTGGCTTGTATGAGCCTTGCGTGTCAAGAGAACCAAGTAGGTATTGTGATGTCTTGTACCGTATGCCGTGCATTTGGCTGTGTCTGCCGTTGCCCCACCCAACGTATGCGTGTGCTCCGAGCAGACTGACAGATGCCGAGGCTTCGAATTGTGTCGGACGTTTGTAGGTGATATCTAATACTGACGACATCTTGTCGCCATATTGAGCATCAAACCCGCCTGCCGAAAATTTTACATTCTCAACCATATCGGTGTTGACAAAACTCAAGCCTTCCTGCTGTCCGGAGCGAATAAGTAATGGTCGATAGACTTCCAATCCGTTTACATAGACCGAGTTCTCATCGAAGTTGCCGCCTCTGACGTTATACTGGCTGCTCAACTCGTTGTTTTGCTGTACACCGGCAAAAGTGATTAGCAGGCTTTCTATACCGCCTCCTGTAGCATCAGGCAACATCTTGACAGCTGTAATGTCCACTTGATCCATAGTGGTTATTTGTTTGCGTATAGCCTTTACCTCAATTTCTCCCAATAGTTCTTTATCCTCTTCAAGAATAGTGGATATCTGCATTACGCGTTGTGTCGGCATTAGTGTGGTTTCCAATGACTTATAACCAATCATTGAATACACTATCGTGATAGAATCGGAGTATTCGAAATTCAGGTCGTAGTAGCCGTTTTTGTTGGTCGTGGTTCCGACCGGCATGTTTTTGATATACACATTGACCAACTCTATGCCGCGATTGTCGGTATCTACAACATAGCCGTAGATTCTTACTTTCGAGGTTTGTGAATAGATATTTACGCTGAAAACAAATGCAAAAAATATTGACAGCATATATTTTGCATTGTTTGTGACAGGCCTATGTTTGCAAATGGGGTTCATGTAACAAAAAGCAGTCCCGAAAACCAATTCGAGACTGCAAAGTTACTATTTTTTTACGTAATTTCCAAAAAAACGCAACCTTTTGTATTTCATCCCTTCATCATTCCATCATTCCATCATTTCATCATTTCATCATTTCATCATTTCATCATTTCTACAATCTAACTTTATGCGGCATATTGTCAATGCTTACAATGTAAAGACCATGCGGCAGGGTGAGCGTTGTTGCCGGACCACTGTATAATGTCTGACCTATAGCATTGATTACGTGCATATTATGGCCTGTTGGGTTGGTTATATATATCTGACCGTTGTTTGCTATCAGATTGTAGTCTGCTGCAACCTGATTGTCAAGCCCTGTTGCTGTATTATTTAATTCCTTGATATATCCTTTGACTAATTCGTATATTGACGTTTGAGAATTTTTTGCTTTGTAATGTTTTATTAACGAGCGGATAACGACAATATCTCCTACTTTGATTTGATTGTCGGATGTGAATTTTTTGTTACCTACATTGTAGAGATGATAGCAGTATATTGAGCCCGTATTGTCAGCGATGGTAAATGTGGCATAGCCACGGTTGGTGTCAATGTCCTCAATATCGGTTATCACACCGTAAACTTCCGTAGTGTCAGTAGTGGTGACGTTGGTTTTCAGACCTTTACCAATCTCTAAAGCCTGTGCAACGGTAAGCATTTCGTCTGTTGGTGTGGGTGTGTCGGGAGTGCCGGCATCGACGGTAAATGTGAATGTGATAACACCGTTTGTTTCCTTGATATTTGTAATACTACGGTTTGTTATTTTGGTGTATGATGTGGCTCCGGCGGGAAAGGCATCGGTAGCCTTGCCTAAATTGTCATCACTTGAGACATTGTAGCTTGGCGCATATTCGTCGGCTTCTATTATGTCAACACCCATGTTTGACTTGGAATTGTTAACCGTATTCTCTGTCCATGAATTATAGCTGTATGCTACTTTTGTCAAAAGCATGCCGTGTCCCGGAATACCTATATCCCAACCTGTTTGTTGGCGGTTTTCCAATAAATAGAAAGTAGCCGGATTAGGATCGTTACCTTTGAGGTTCGGTGTTCCTGATGTAGTGAATATATATGCTTTGTTGGAGGTTTTTATATCTTCCAATGTAAGGTCTGAGGTTTCGTTAATAAATGTGGGAGTCAGCCAACCGCAAAAGAAACGTTCGTAAGCGGAGTAGGCGGGAGGGGTATTCCCGTCATTGTTGTAAGGACCGTAGTCGAGAATGTCCCATTTACCTAATGTCTTGTGAGTGGCATTATTGGTTGCGTAGAGATCCGGCAGACCGCATACATGGCTAAATTCGTGGCAGAATGTGCCTATACCCTCGCGAGTTCCCAAATAGGAAAGCTCCGAACTGCAGGCATATGTGTTGATTTTCTTGCCGTCAATAGTCAGAGATTTTTCTGCCTCGTCTAATGTCCACGCGTGTGGCCATATCGTGTTCGACTTCTCGCTGTCAGCCTCTCCATAACCCGCATAGACAACATATACGAAATCAACCTCATTGTCGTTGTTGTTATCATAAAGGGTGAAATCAACATTGAATTGGGAATCAGCTAATTTGCAAGCCTCTATAATCATCTCAGCGGGGTATAAATCATAACCCTCGGAGTCGTTAGCACCGTAGTACGAGTAGTTTTTAGACACTGTTACCGGACCTACAACATCGAATTGCGGGTTGTATTTACCCATTGACTGGTCGTAGAAATACTGACGGGCAGAACCTGTGGCTCCATTGTAGGTATAGTTGTCGCCTGAATGCATCTCCTGCATGGCAGCAAGAGAATTTGACGATTTGAAAGACAGGTCTTTGAAGTTAACAAGGATGATAAGACCATGCTCCGCTATGTTAAGAGGTATTTCGGTCTGAACAGCTTCTTGTGCACGGCGAATTTGGGCTTTCAACTTCGGAGATGCCATACGGCGGGCGTTGATTTGCTGTTCGGTAAGAGCCTCGGTAACGACATATCTACCCGTTTCGTCTTGTTTGAGCCACTGACCATTGATATCGGTGATATAATGAAAATGTTCGTCACCATGTTGGATAATTTGAATTGTTGAGCCGTCAGGCTGGGTTACGGTCAGTATCCCGCGTCTCGCGGGAACTGCCATCACACACAATGTTATGCATAAAGATGCAAATAAAAGAAAACTTTTCTTCATGAGAAATAAATGTGTTTATGGATTAGTTTATTTAAATTTAACTGTTTATGGATTAGTTTATTTAAATTTAAAAACATCGCTCTATCGGGTACGCAAGCGTCCTCGCTTGCGGCAACAAAGTACGCCGCCGCCCCGACCGCGCCGGGGGCGCAAGCGTCCTCGCTTGCGATTTCACCTTTCACTTTTCACTTTTCACCTTTCACCTTTCACTTTTTCACCTTTCACCTTTCACCTTTCACCTTTCATCATTCCCATTATGATTGCAAAGATACCCCTTTTTAATAGAACGTGCAAATTTTATTATATTTTGTGCTATTTTTTTAGTAAAAATGTCAAATAAATTTTGGTGATTTCAAAAAAAGTAGTAACTTTGCCACCGCATTTTGAAATTTGCCGGGTATGCAACAAAGTGCGCAGACACCTCGACTGCGATTTATCGGGTATGCAAGCGTCCTCGCATGCGGCAACAAAAGTACGCAGACGGCTCGACGCAATAGAAGTTCTCAATCCCTAATCTGCCGCGGTGGTGGAATCGGTAGACACGCCAGACTTAAAATCTTGTGGACATTTTGTCCGTGCGGGTTCAAGTCCCGCCCGCGGTACAAAAGCGAGATATGATTTTTTTCATACCTCGCTCTTGTTTTCTACTCCTGTCTCTTATTTTTGGTAGTAAATGTTACAAAAGTTACAAAAGTTACAAAAAATTGTGGGGCTACATCGAGGTTATTTCACCTCTTGTCCTTGGATGTTGTAGGTTTTGTCGCCACGGAGGATAAAGATTTGTCCGTCACGGAGAACTTTGCTGCTTTTGCTTGTCTGTGGGTCGGCAAGGGTGTTCTCGATGGCGGTCGTTGGTGCTGCTTGAACATTTGTGAAATCTTTCCATTGGTCAGCCGTCTGATAGAGAGCAATACTTTCAGCCGGAACATAGAGGGGTATGGATTTGTCCACAGAGTAAAATACCTCATCTCCTAATGTCGGCGGAGTAGTTGCCTCACAAGCGATAGAGGTCAGACCGCTACAACCGGAGAAAGCAAAATCTCCAATGCTTGTGACACTGTTGGGAATCGTCACAGAGGTCAGACTGCTGCAACCATAGAAAGCATATTTCCCAATACTTGTGACGCTGTTGGGGATTTCAATAGAGGTCAAAGCGTCGCAATCCATGAAAGCATAATTTCCGATGCTTGTGACGCTGTTGCCAATTGTCACAGAGGTCAAACCGCTGCAATCGCAGAAAGCAAAGTCTCCAATGCTTGTGACACTGTTGGGAATTAGATATGCACCTTGTTTGCCACAAGGGCATTGAATGAGCGTGGTTTGTTGCTTGTTGAACAAAACTCCGTCTTTTGAACTAAAATTTGGATTATCATCGGCTACATTAATAGAGGTCAAACTCGTGCATCCCACAAAAGCCTGTTCTCCAATGCTTGTGACGCTGTTGGGAATTTCAATAGAGGTCAGACTGCTGCAATTAAAGAAAGTTGCATATTCAATGCTTGTGACGCTTTTGGGAATTTCAATAGAGGTCAGACTGCTACAACCGAAGAAAGCACCATTTCCAATGCTTGTGACACTGTTGGGGATAGTTACAGTGGTCAGACTGCTGCAATCACTGAAAGCCCCGCTTCCAATGCTTGTGACACTGTTGGGGATAGTTACAGTGGTCAGACTGCTGCAATCACTGAAAGCCCCGCTTCCAATGCTTGTGACACTGTTGGGAATAGTTACAGTGGTCAGACTGCTGCATTCATGGAAAGCCCAATTTCCAATACTTGTGACACTGTTGGGGATAGTTACAGAGGTCAGACTGCTACAACCGGAGAAAGCACCTTCTCCAATGCTTGTGACACTGTTGGGGATAGTTACAGTGGTCAGACCGCTACATTCATGGAAAGCCCAATTTCCAATACTTGTGACACTGTTGGGGATGGTGACGGATTTCAGACTGCTGCAACCGGAGAAAGCACTGCTGCCAATGCTTGTGACGCTGTAAGTCTCTCCACTATAGGTTACTGATGCCGGAATCACTACAAAACCTGTGTATTCGTTTGAATAATCATCAGGGTAAGAACCTCTATAGGTTACAGATGCTGTTTTTTTAGTGGCATCGAAATAGTACCAAATGCCACCTACTTGGATGTCGGATGCCCATAAAGATGTGGTACAGAGTAGCGGTACAAAGGCTGCAAGTAATGATTTGATTTGTCTTTTATTCTTCATAAATCAATACCCTAAATACGTGTCGAGCGCAACTGTTAAATGTTGTATATTTTGGTTAGTTGGGTATAGACAAAATAAAAGCGCGAATGTTATCCGCGCTTATTCTCCTTTTCTCAGGTTCTAGCAAAACCTTCAGCCAAGAATAAACAATAACGTCCACGCCCGATATGTCTGACCCTCCCGCCCTGTGGGGGCGCGAACGGATAATACATACCCACGAGAACGCTTATTGCACAATCTCGTTTTGGGTTGGAGAAATTTTCCGGATTTCAATAGACCAAAACAAGCGTCAATAAACGCCTTTTATGTTGTTTGTAACGTTTCCGCTACCGAGTTTGTTAAGCGGTTTTGCCCCACCCACATCCCTTGGCGTGAATCATTACGGGTGCAAAGATACATTGTTTTTTCGAGATACACAAGTTTTGGAGATGGTTTCTACAAAATATTTTGATTTAGCATTGGAAATGGGGAAAATAATTCGGGATACAATCCCCGTATTATTGCTGTCCGATAAAATTTTTTGAGCAGTCAAAAAAAACAGGGCTGATTCCTTTGTGGAGTTGAAGAATTATACGTAAAAAATGATACTATAACTGAAGATTTTTATGTTTTTCTTGTTCGATTGGGTCATTTATCGGGTCATTGCTACAGCAAAAGTTGCAAAAGTCACAACAAATGCGCGTTTGGTGTTAAAAAATGTTGCTAACCGCTAACTGACCGCTAACTAACGGCTAACTGACCGCTAAAACGTGCTTTTCAACGTATTTCATTTTAAGGTTAAAATTTATTATTTTAGGCTTGTTTTTGGTGAAAATTGAGAGCAAAAAAGCTCACTTTTTCATTTTTTGCGATTATTTTAGCGAGGTATGTTGTTTGTTCTATTTTCCGATCTGATATATAAGCGTCAACGATTGCGATAATGCGTGCAAGTGCGAGAGTTGGGAGTAATTTTTAATATACAGCCGGATATAATCCGGCAGAAGAAACTGAACAGGGAGTTGAGATTATCGGGGTCGAGCCAATCGCAGACGAGCCGTCTGCGTCCCGGCATCCTTTCAACTTATATAATTTGTCTCCTCGTCGTAGTTCTTGTTGGGTTTTGATAGAGAAGAAGCTGCCTTTAGGGGCGAAATCTGAGACATGGTCATCAAGTCGTATCTCTTTTGCGATATCTTCGTAAGCACCTGTCGTCTCTCCTGTTACGAGATATTCACAGCCCTGTCGGAACCCCTCCGAACATTCGACATGAAACTCCGCAACTCCGATTTGCTTGAAATAGTTGGTGCATTTACCGATATAAACTTTTGTGCGTGTGGCTTTCGAGCCGTAGTTATGAGTCCATTCTCCGAGCCTTTGACCCAAATAATAACCATTCCAAAAACCGCGATTGAAAACACGCGACAAACGCTCGTCCCATACTGCAATTTTCTCATCAGTGAAAGTGCCGGAATAATAGCTCTCAATAGCTTCTTTATAGCACTCAACAACTGTCTTGACGTATTCAGGACCTCGAGCACGACCCTCAATCTTGAAAACCGACACGCCGGCATCAAGCATTTTATTTATAAAATGTATGGTTTTCAGGTCTTTGGGAGACATGATGTATTGGTTGTCTATGTCGAGTTCTATGTCAGATTCTTTATCTCTGACTGTATATGCCCGTCTGCATACTTGCATGCAAGCGCCTCGATTGGCGGAGAGGTTATGTTCATGCAGACTAAGGTAACATTTGCCGGATACGGCCATGCATAACGCGCCGTGGCAGAACATTTCTATTCTTACTAATTCGCCGTGTCTGCCTCTGATGTTTTGCTCAACAATGGCTCTATGTATTGCCGCAACCTGCTCCATATTTAATTCGCGTGCGAGAACCACTACGTCTGCGAATTGCGCATAGAAACGCAATGCCTCTATGTTCGCTATGTTCAGTTGGGTGGAAAGATGTATTTCCACGTCTTGACTGACGGCATATTGCATTACGGCGATATCTGAAGCTATTATTGCAGATATTCCGGCTTGTTTGGCATGGTCAACAATATCCCTCATAAGTTGAAGATCGTTGTCGTACATGACTGTGTTGAGAGTGAGGTATGTCTTCACACCGGCAGCGCGGCATTTCTCGGCTATGGTGTGAAGATCCTGCGTGGTGAAATTTGCGGAAGAGCGGCTACGCATATTCAGGTGTTCTATGCCGAAATATACAGAGTCAGCTCCCGCATTTATTGCTGCGGCAAGGCTTTCCCATGAACCTGCCGGAGCCATTATCTCATTTGTCCTTCTACCTTTCATCATTTCATCATTTCATCATTTCATCATTTCATCATTTCATCATTTATTTTTGCAAAATTACATTTTTTTTAAGATATGTGAAAGAAAAATGCGAAAAGATTTGATTTAATAAATAAAAAAGAGTAACTTTGCATGTTTTTATTTAACAACTTATTTTTTAATTCAATTAAATTTATGGCAACAATTAACAAAGTTATCCTTATCGGAAACGTAGGCAAAGACCCTCAAATTCGTTATTTAGATCGTGGTGTAGCTGTAACATCTTTCCCGTTGGCAACAACAGAGCGCGGTTATGTTACCCAAAGCGGTGTGCAAGTGCCCGACCGTACTGAATGGCACAATATCGTTATGTGGCGTAACTTGGCAGAGTGGGCTGACAAATATGTTCGCAAAGGTCAGCAACTCTATATCGAAGGTAAACTTCAGACACGTAAGAGCGAGAAAGACGGTGTTATGCGCTATAATACCGAAGTGGTTGTAGAAGAAGTTAAGATTTTAAGTCGTCCGACAGAAAGACGCGACCAAGAGGATAAGCCCGAACAGGAAAACAAACCTGCTGACCTGCAAGGGGAAGCAGAAAATGCTGAACCTCAATCTGACCCGTTAGATATCCTCGGTGGAAACGAAATTTTTTAAGATAATTTAAAAATCAGGATATAGAATTCAATCCTTATTTGCTGATAAATAATTTGAAGCGTTAACCCGCTTGCAGAGACGGTATTCAATACCGTCTCTTTATTTTATGCCGTATTGTGTTCATGCGAATGATATCTGCATTTCTACGCGGAATATCAAACTAATATCGCGTCAGCGATTGGAAATAACACAAATCACTAACGCGATAATATCCTGAATTTTTAATTATGAAATCTATTCTGCGTCTTCGGCTTCTGCTGTTTCGTCAAATGCAGGAACTTCCGCTGCTTGATTTGATTCAACATTTTCAGCTTGCTGGCTGATAATTGTGTCTTGGCTGTCTGCTCCTTGTTTTCCGGAACGGAAACCAACAGTCAGAATGCAGAGCAGAGCCATTGCTGCTACAAGAGACCATGTTGCTTTTTCAAGGAAGTCGGTTGTCTTGCGTACACCGAGTACCTGATTGCCGCTACTGAAAGATGATGCTAAACCACCGCCTTTGGAGTTTTGAACCAAAACAAGACCTGTAAGCAGAATAGCGATAATTACGATAAGAATGATAAAAAATGTATACATAGTTGATAAATTTTATTCAGTTCACTAATTTCGGGCTGCAAAGTTAGTAGTTTTTTTTTATTTTGCCAAATTTTTGGAGTTATATTTTTTATGCAAGCATATAATTCTGCTGAAAGTTACCATTTAGCAACAGTGTCGTTATATATGTTTTCTGCTATTTCTGTAATCATTGTGGCGCATAACTCGTCTTGAACATCAGAAATGAGCTGTGTGGAGTCAAATGTCTGGTATGCTGAATATGTCTTTTCGAACGATTCGTCGGGATTGACATTATTGGTAAACACTACTTTCACGGTAATGGTAAGTTTTGTCTCAGCTGAATAGCTGTCGGCTGAAATTGCCATAGGAGTAAGTTGGTATCCGGTTATTTCGCCTTCAAGTTCGAGGTCGCCGGACTGTCGTTGGACGTTCAGACGGGTCTGACGGATGAAAATGTCGCGTATGCCCTCTGTAAGGTCATTGGCAAGTGTGGGGTTGACAAGTGCGGCATGGTTCGGGAAATCGCTGATTGCTATAGAATGAGTTTTAGAATAGTCAATTGAGGCACCGTTCATAGTAAACCCTATTGTACATGAAACGGTACAAAACAGAACAACAACCGACAAAAAGGCGTTTTGCACTGCTGAAACTATATATTTGTTGTTGGATTTCATAGTCCTAAATCACGTATCTTTCTATATATAGTGCGTTCCGATACACCAAGTTCTTTAGCGGCTGCAGTACGGTTTTGCCGATTCCGCTCTAATGCACGGCGGTATAATTCACGTTCTACCTGTTCTTTCGTTTTGGGCTGCTCATCGTGTACTTCTTCTGCATATCCCTCTTCTATTTCCACATTTTCTACGTGAGGTGCGATATTTACGTTTTGTGATATATTGGAGTCGTTATCACTCTTGTAATTTTTTAATGCGGCCTTGAGTTCTGTTATCTCCTGTTTCATCTGAACCATGGCGCTAACAATGGAATTGAGAGTTATGGCATCGAAACCTGAATTGTTATTGTTTGTCAGAGCAGGAACATTAGAAAATTGGTTGTCGTTCAGATATTTACGAATGATATTTTCGTCAATGATGTGTCCCTGTTCAAATGTAGATATGCGTTCAGTAACATTTTTCAATTCACGAACATTCCCCCGCCAATAATAGTGGATTAGCAGGTCGCGCGCTTCATCGGTGAGTTGCAGTTCAGGAGTGTGGTATTGTTCGGCAAAGTCTGCACTGAATTTGCGGAAAAGCAGGGCTATATCGGTAGGGCGTTCGCGCAATGGCGGAATGACAATCGGTATAGTGTTGAGACGATAAAACAAGTCCTCGCGGAACTTACCTATCTGTATAGCTTCCTGTAGTTTGACGTTTGTGGCGGCAATGACACGTACATTAGTTTTCCGTATTTCAGAACTACCTACGCGTATAAACTCACCTGTCTCAAGAACACGTAGCAGTCTTGCTTGAGTGGCTAACGGCAGTTCACCGACCTCGTCAAGGAATATAGTACCCTCGTCGGCAACTTCAAAATATCCTTCACGCTCTGATATGGCTCCGGTAAACGAACCCTTTTCATGACCGAAGAGTTCTGAATCGATTGTGCCTTCGGGAATAGCTCCGCAGTTGATAGCGATATATTTTTTTTTGCGGCGTTGAGAATGGTCATGAATAATCCGCGGGAAAACCTCTTTGCCCACACCGCTTTCGCCTGTAATCAGGACATTGAGTTCTGTCGGAGCCACCATAATGACCTTCTGAAGTGCCATGTTTAGTCCGGCGGAATTTCCGACAACACCATAAATACGTTTTATATCTTGAATTGAATCCATATTTGATATTTTACTGACATTTTGTCATACAAGCAGCAAAATTAATGCTTTTTTGCGACTTGTACAAATAAAACGGATTTTTTTTCCAGAAAAAGTATTTTATTATTCCTGTGGTTTTGATATGTTAAAAATAAGTTGTATTTTTGCGCATATTTTGTCGGTTTGTCAAGTTTTTAGAGCAATAGTCAGATATGTTTTCAAAAACGAGAATATTTTTGTTGCTGTCGTTGGTATTCTGCATCAACTCATTTGCAGAAATCATTGATGTTACTATAGACAATCCTTCAGAGTGGAAAGCTTATGATTCAAAACAGTGGAGTGGGGATACAGTGCGTTTTCTGTGTCCGATGTATGTAACTAACAATTACGTTGCCAATCAGTTGTCAATCTCCCCTCAACGCTTATATTCTCCAACCAACCTGTGTGAGCCGAGTTCTGAAGCTATGATACTTATGCAGTCGCATAATGCATCGGCTCAAGTAGCATTAACCGGAATTAGCGATTATCATCGTGTGGCAGAGCGGATAGACGGGTTGGTTGCCAAAATATCGAATTATAGTGTGTGGCAATTCATATCTGCCGATAGGTGGTATGGTACAAGGGAGGATGTAATGCTACCTCCTTCGGTTGACGGCGACAGCACTCATTCATTATTGGTTTGTGCATGGAATCTTGAGTATTATTTAGTAGAAAATTTCGGAACAGGTTTCGGACCATACAACCAAGAGCAGCACGACCGTCAGCGTACCAAAATATCAGAAGCTCTGAATAAAATCAATGCCGACATATATGCGTTTTGCGAGGTTGAACAAGGACAGAGTGCCTTGCGCGAGTTGGCGGGCATGTCGGGCAGCAATTATACGTTCATCAATGACGGCGGAACTGCCAATGGCAGCTATATCAAGGTAGGCTATGTGTATGATTCCACTAAGGTAGAAACAGTCGGTGCGTTACAAAACAATAATACCGATTATCTACATCGCAAAAAAATGATTACTTTCAGAGAAAAGGCAACAGGCGAGTCTTTTATTTTGAGCATCAACCATTTTAAAGCAAAGAGCGGAAACGGTTCCGGAGCAGATGCCGACCAAGGAGACGGTCAGGGTGTTTTTAATGCCACCAGAACGGCTGAAGCCAAATCGGTCATTAGTGCATACGATAAATACAGCAAACAGATTAACGAAAAGGATATTCTTGTCGTAGGTGACTTAAATGCGTATGCCAAGGAAGACCCCATCACAACATTCACCAATCTCGGATATGTGGATTTACATAAGGCATATCACGCAGACAGCAGTTATTCATACGTATTCCGAGGTGTTCTCGGCTATTTAGATCATGCTATTGCAAATCCGTCAATGGCTCGTCAAATAACCGGTATGGCTGCGTGGCATATCAACTCACCTGAAAACGATATCTACCATTACAGCAACTCAACAACAGATTTGACAATGTTCAGGTCGTCCGACCATGATCCGTTGCTTATCGGGCTGAGATTAAACAACCAAGACACCAAGGTTCAAGAGATAGCAATTGTCAATTCCGCTGTCTTACAGTCCGGTAATCAACCGCTTTTGCAGAATGCCGCAGGGGGATATTATCGTATCTACAGCGTGAGTGGCATACTGATGGGTAGCGGTGCTGTGGAGAGCGACAATTTTATGTTGCCCCGATTATCTGCCGGATTGTATGTGCTTGATGTATTCGCCAATGGTGGAAGAAAACAATTTAAATTAATTGTGAGATAAAATGCAATTAAATCTGTTTGACATAGAAGAAAACAATAAGGTTGCAAGCGAGAAAGAACGTATCATTTCCTTGCGTGCAGAGTTGGAGCAACACAACCGAAATTATTATGTCCTGAATAATCCGACAATTAGCGACAAAGAGTTTGACACTAAAATGCGCGAATTGCAGGATTTGGAAGTAAAATATCCGGAATTATTTGATCCCAATTCTCCGACACAGCGTGTGGGAAGTGATTTGGACGGTGGTGCATTCGAACAAGTGGAACATCGTTATCCGATGCTGTCGCTTGCCAATACGTATTCAGAAAGTGAAATACGTGAGTGGTATGATCGTGTTGTAAAGGGACTCGGCGGTCAGCAGGCGGACATTGTGTGTGAACTGAAATATGACGGAACGAGCATATCATTGTGGTATGAAAAAGGCAAGTTGACAAAAGCGGTTACTCGTGGAGACGGGGTAAGAGGCGATGATGTTACCCGCAATGTACGGACTATAAAATCTATACCGCTCACCTTGAACGCAGATAAAAAGTCCTATCCGGATAGTTTTGAAATACGCGGCGAAATACTTATGCCGTGGAAAGCGTTTGATCGACTTAACAAGGAGCGTGAAGAGCAAGAAGAGCCTTTGTTTGCCAACCCGCGTAATGCAGCGTCAGGTAGTCTCAAACTGCAAAAAACGTCCGAAGTGGCAAATCGCGGATTGGATGCTTACCTATATTATCTGCTTGGAGAACAGCTGCCGGCGCAGACCCACTATGACAATTTGCAGACAGCAAAGAAGTGGGGATTCAAGATTTCAGATGCCATTAAGGTGTGTCACTCCATTGAGGAGATAATGAATTACATATCTTATTGGGATACAGAACGTAAAAATTTGCCGGTGGCAACTGACGGCATTGTGCTGAAAGTCAACAATCTGAATCAACAGCGTAACCTCGGATATACTGCTAAGACTCCGCGTTGGGCAATAGCCTTCAAGTTCCGGGCAGAACGTGCCTGTACGAAATTACGCAACGTTACTTACCAAGTCGGCAGAATGGGAACTATAACTCCGGTAGCCGAACTTAAGCCCGTTCAATTGTCAGGTACTATAGTAAAACGCGCCACTTTGCATAACGAAGATTTTATGTCGCAATTAGATTTGCATATAGGCGATATGGTGTATGTTGAGAAAGGTGGCGAGATAATTCCAAAGATAACGGAGGTCGATTTAGAGCAACGAAAACCGAATTTTCCCAAAGTTTTATTTATAACTCATTGTCCTGAATGTGGAACATTATTGGTTAGGAAAGATGGTGAAGCGGCTCATTATTGCCCTAACACCAACGGGTGCGAGCCACAATTGAAAGGACGTATCCGCCATTTTGTTGAGCGCAAAGCAATGAACATTGACGGGATAGGTGAGGAGGTTGTTGATTCTCTCTACAAATCCGGTTTCGTAAAAAACTATGCTGATTTATATTTGCTCTATAAACACGAAGATGAGTTGAAACGACAGGATGGTTTCGGAGAATTGTCGGTTAATAATATGCTTGCTGCCATAGAACAATCCAAGCAGCAACCTTTTGAACGCGTGCTTTTTGCTTTAGGTATCCCGCAGATTGGCGAAACAACGGCAAAGAAAATAGCACGTAAGGTAAAGACAATTGACCGACTTCGTGATGCAACGATAGATGAATTGCAGACAATTGAGGATGTCGGACCTATAATGGCGCAAGGTATCAAACAGTGGTTTGAAAATCCTGCCAATGTGCAATCAGTGGAACGGTTGAGGAATTACGGATTGAAAATGGAGAGTGATGTTGCTGAAATCGAAGACGGTCCGCTGAAAGGTCTGACAATAGTCATATCCGGAACCTTCACGAAACACAGTAGAGAGGAATACAAAGCATTGATAGAGCAGTATGGAGGTAAAAATACAAGTTCGGTCAGTGCAAAGACAGACTATATTCTGGCAGGTGAAAATATGGGACCTGCCAAATTGGAAAAAGCTGAAAAACTCGGTATAAAGATAATTGATGAGGATATGTTTAACCAAATTTTGTTTAACCATGAATTTACGACAGAGAATATTTCGCCGCAGGGCGAATAAACAGCAGACAAGAGCCAAGAAATTCAGAAATTATTATCAGGTACATACTATCCTGATAATCTTTGAGAGTGATTATATGGAACGTAACGAGATGATACAAAGTTTTATAAATCAACTCAAAAATGACAACAAAGATGTTGAGGCATGGGGCTATGTTGAAAATAAGGATTCTACAACAAGTTCTATCCGTCCGTTCCGTATCATAGGACGCAAGGATGTGAATATATTTCATGTCCCGCGTAAGTCCGCCCTTGCTGATATGGCTCATGACAAGTATGACCTGATACTCGACTTGAGGCTCCGCCCTTGTGTACCCCTGCAATATATGACACTTAATATTGATGCCGATTTGAAAGCAGGTGCTGATTTGGCATGTGATTCTCATTTTAAACGAATACTGGATTTTATGATAAAATTGCCAGAACACGAAGGAGAACCCACTGAGCAGGATGTGAAATTATTGTTTGATGATTTAATCCATTATTTAAAGGTGATAAAGGAGAATGATTAATCTGAATGGTCTCGGAGTAGCTCTTGTTACTCCATTTTCACAACAACAAGATATTGACTTCAAGGCTCTTGGCAATTTAGTTGACAGTCAGTTGGAAAACGGAGCTGATTATCTTGTGGTACTTGGGACTACCGGAGAAACCCCTGTTTTGACTCTGGCGGAACGCGCTACAATAGCAGCCTTTGTTGCTGACAGAGTGAAAAAACATGTACCGATAGTGGTTGGTATCAGCGGTAATAATACAGCAGACGTAATCAGCCGTATAAGCGATGCACAGTTGCATAAGTTTGATGCTTTGCTGACAGCCTGCCCATACTATAACAAACCCTCTCAAGAAGGCTTGTACCAACATTTTATGGCGATTGCTAATGCGTCAAAAATACCTCTCGTGCTATACAATGTACCGGGAAGAACAGGTGTTAATCTGTTGCCCGACACCGTTGTCAGGCTGGTTAGAGACAATGCCAATATAGTCGGCATTAAAGAAGCTTCAGGTAGTACAGGTCAAATAAGAGAGTTGATATTTAAGTTATCAAAAATTGAAGAAATTACCTTAAAACCGACTGAACAAACCGACAAACGACCATTTTATGTCATATCAGGAGACGATGGAATAACGGCAGAACTGATGAATGAGGGTGCTTGTGGTGTTATATCCGTTGCCGCCAATGCGTTTACCAAAGATTTCAGCCGTTTGGTTCACTCTGATTATCAGAGTGCAATAGAGATACAAAAGAAGTATGAACAGATGGTAAAACTGCTTTTTGTTGACGGCAATCCGTCAGGGATAAAATGTGTGCTTGCAGAGCAGGGTAAGATTAAAAATATACTGCGTTTGCCTCTTGTTCCGGTTAGTGAACTTACACGTGAACAGATAAAAAAAGAGTTAAAAGAAATTCAAAAAATCATTTAACAGCAAATAATCAGGTGTTTCGTTTCCGACAACTGACCAACCGACCGTTCGCGGCTTTTATGTCAATGCATAAAGAAGTGAGTATCGGTGTGCTACAAAATTATGTAGCAGATTTGCAGTTGCAAAAATCTCATACCCCCGTTGATGTTGTTCTTACGTCAACATTGAATTATCAGATGCTTTACAGTTCGCCCTTGCCGAACTGATTGAACAATTTACTTTTCGTTTTCAACAAATTGCCATATATCTTTGGCAATCTAAAAGTAAATTGTAAATAATCAAACAGTAAATAAGCATAATGAAACATAAAATGTTTTATATGTTCATGCTTGCTATGTGTGCAAGTGTGGCGAATGGTCAGGAAGCATCTGATTTGCGTCTTGATGAAGTAGAAGTGTATGCTGACAAGGTTCAGACAGTATCGGCACTTCGTAATACAATTACAACAATTACAGCTGAACAGATTCAGGATTTGCCGGTAGTGTCAATTAATGACTTGCTTGATTTGTTGCCTGCCGTGGATATCAGAACACGCGGAGAAAACGGTGCGCAGGCTGATATCTCAATGCGTGGCGGGACTAATGACCAAGTATTGGTACTCCTCAATGGTGTAAATATTACAGACCCTCGGACGGGTCATGCCAATCTTGATTTGCCTGTTGACAAATCGGCAATACTTAAAATTGAGGTTTTGCAAGGTTCTGCAATAGAACAATTCGGTCTGAATGCTTTTTCCGGAGCAATCAATATAGTAACAAATACCAATTACCAAGTGCCGATTACCAAGGACAAAGTACCAAATACCAAAGGATGGAGATTGCGGCATAATGTGTCGCTTGAAGGCGGTAATTACGGCTATTTTGCGCCCTCATACAATTTGCGAGGAAAAGGCAAAGAAATGGATTGGTTGGTGTCGGCAAACTATAATCGTTCAACCGGATATATGCACAATACTGATTATAGTTACGCTAATTTATTTACCTCCGGCTGCTCAACCAACAATTTAGGTTTTTGGATATGGCAAGCGGGAGGACAAATGAAGAAGTTCGGTTCAAACGGGTTCTATACATTAAAATATCCTGATCAATATGAAGAAACAAATACTGCCTTTGCCTCGTTAAATTGGAACAAGCAAATTGATAAATGGAGAATAGAAAGCGGTGTTTATTACCGGTTGCATCACGATACATGGTATTTGTTCAGACCGAGTAGCGAGAATTATTCAGAATCGTACAATCCCAACAGACACATTACCCAACTTGGAGGAATTAATGTCAAAGCGCATTATTACTATAGAATCGGACATACAAGTGCCGGACTTGAGTTACGCAATGAGAACATCCTTTCGTCCGTGTTGGGAGAAAAAAGAAATTTGAGTGATGAAGATACTACACCATATTTATATATCAAGAATCGTCTGAATCTAAATTATTTTATTCAGCAGACTTTTGTCTGGGCTGAAAATTGGAACGCTGATGCCTGTTTTGCAGGAAACTACAATACCATGTTCGGACATAATTATACATACAGTGCACGATTGAGCTATTCCTTTGCCCCGCAATCATCGGTCTATATAGGGACAAACCGCACTTTGCGTCTGCCTACATTTACCGACCTGTATTACAAGTCGGTAACGCAGATTGCCAATCCTAATCTTAAACCGGAAAAAAGTTATAATTTTGAACTTGGCAGCAGATATGCAACCAATTTTACCGGAGATTGGCATTTCGATGTGTCTGCATCGTTGTATTACAGAATAGGTCAGAACATCATTGACTGGATTAAACGCCCTGCAGACGAGAAATGGCAATCTGCCAATCAAACTCGTGTTGATGCCATGGGTGGTGATATACTTGTTGGTGTAAGTAAGGACAAGTGGCGCATAAGTACCGGATATTCGTTTGCCAATTTAAATCAGTCAATGGCTGATGATTATGCTGATTATATATCAAAATATGCCTTAGACTATCTAAGGCATAAAGTGGTAATTCAGTTTGGTCACCCTATTTGGAGAGGTTTTGGAGCCAATTGGACATTCTCTTTCAGGCAACGTCACGGTGAATATATCGACGTTGACAATCAGGTTCAAGGTTACAACCCTGTATATCTGTTGGACGGCAGAATTTATTGGAAAAACAATTTCCTCGAAATATATATAGAAGGAAGCAACCTGCTTGATATGGTCTATTATGACTATGGCGGAATAGCCCAGCCGGGGCGTTGGCTCAAAGCAGGTATTACTTGTTGTTTCCCTTGACAACTACCGGGATCCGGAGTCGTTTGCCGTCATCGGTTAATATATCGACAGATAAGTTTAAGTCAACAGGACGCGTCTCGCCGCCTCGTTTGAATATAACAACGTTTTTCTTTTGTTTGGCACTTAAAAATTGGTCATAGCGGTTGACAACTCTCCATTTCTGTTCGCAATTGACTAACATTTCCACGCTCCCTTTTAGCGGAACTTCAACTTCTGACATGCTTGTGTGTATGATGTCTATGCCCGTATTTATTTTGGCAAGGGCATCATACGCAGCTTGTGTGAATGTTATCTTTTGCTTGAATTTCTTGCTTTTGTCGGAAACAACTATAGTTGACGTAATCTTTTTGTCGTAAGTGTGTGGTTTAACGGTAGCATACAATGTATCCCCCTTGATGTTTACTTCGAGTAGATTGTATTCGGAAATAACGCTGTCAATCAACCATTCATAATTGCTTTTCACAACGAGTGCTTTGGTGCCGCCATCTTCTGTAAGTTGGATATCAGTGCTGTCAACTGCAATGCCATATACGAAGCTTTTCCATACTGATTGTGTTATAATTTTTTGAGAGAAAGCTTCCTGTATCTCCACCTTGCATTTCATCAGTCCTTCATGATTGAGAGTGGCGTATGGTACGTGTATGGTATAATCATTTGCATCGTATGAATTTTTTGCTGGATAGAAATATTGGGGCAGCTCTTTGTTGTTGATAGGTTTATCGTTGGCATCGGTGAATTTTGTTACGCATTTAGTCTTAAATCCGTTCATGTTTTCAAGATGCATGTCAATGTGTATCAATATACCCATTGAGCCGTTTCTATATACATTGTCATTAATGCTGATTTTATTGATTTTTGCTTTCATCTTTTCTATCTCCTCTTTATCAGGAGCTTGCGTTTGTTGCACTATCGCAATTGTCTGACTCAAATCCCCTGCAACAATGACAATGGAGTCTTTACGGGGTTGCGTAGTCATATTCTCATTAACATGAATAAAGACTGCTTTGTTCTCATTTGCTTTATGGCATTGAACCCAATCGGGTGAATATTCAATGCGCCATGTCTGCAAACTCGTTGACACACCGATGGTTTGATCACCGCCTTGTCCATTGTCCTCAAGTTGTCCGGCTGCCAATGTGAGAAATTTTTCCGCACCTTTTTGTAAAATAGAGAAAGTAACCACCTTTGTTGAATCGGCGGTTGCTCTGATTTCAAACAATTCTTCACCTCGTTGGGTGTCGTACGGGTTTTTGTCAACTTTTACTACAAGTGTGTCATTGCTTTTGGTCGCATTGTACCAATAACCGTCAGCGTATTGAATAATCCAGTCGCTGTTTGAACTTATTTGGACATAGATAGTCGTGTCTTGATAATTGGCAATAATCGCTGTGTCGGCTACTTGGATATATACACCTTTCTTGTTCTTTTTAGACTGATTGGCAGAATGATTATTACTCGATGGTGCAGGAGGAGTTGCCTGACGTTTGGCTTCATCAGCTTTGCGGATATTGTCGTTGCATTTCTTTATCCAATTAGAAACATTGTATTCATTGGTACAACGACCATTTTTCTCCATGCTCCGAAATATCTTCAATGCTGTTGTATAGTCACCTTTATTGTAACTATTGGTGGCATTTTTATACATTTTATCGCATACTTCATCAGCACATACGTTAATAGTAAAAAATGTTGTTAAAATGCAAGTAAAGAGTAATTTATAAACTTTCATATTTAAATTTTACTTTTAAGTTTTTTCACATTATTGAGTTTAATCTTGGTATCTTTCACGAAATCCATGTCATCATCGAATCCGTCTTCAATAAAACCATTGTAGTCATTTTGCAATTGGCGTTCAATGACATTGCATTTATTGATGAGATCTTGACGTTTGGTATCATATAGTTTTTCGTCATTACTAATATATTTGCTTTGTTCGGCATCGTCAATCTTTCTCAAAATAGTTATCGCTTCGTCAATGGCTTTCAGGTTATCCTGATTGACATTATTGATTTTTCGGTCAAAGTCCGAAACTTGTTCAACCCAGAAATCAAGCGCTTCTTGTTGCTTTGCCTGATGAGAATTATATGCAATGAAGGAACTTACGGCTGCAATTAGCAGAACAACTGCTGTGATTACAATAATTAAACCTTTTTTCTTGGATGAAGGTGTTGACTCTTGTTTCTGCTTGCTCGGTTTCGTTTTCTGCTGTTCTTTTGAAGGTTGTGACGGTTTAGTCGGTGTTACCGGAATCGTGGCATTTGAGAATACGGAGTTCATGGTGTGTTGTTGCGCTATCTGGTAGAGCTGGTCGGCTGTTGGTCTGTCCCATGTCTCAACTGCAAGCATCTGTTCCACAAGGTCTTTCATCTCTTGAGATACATCCTCTGTTATTTCAGGTATTTCTGCGCCGCCCTTTTGCAACCCTCCGCCTATTGTTCCGAAGGGTACATCGCCCATAATGAGTTCATAGACCATGGCACCGAATGACCAAATATCACTGGCTTTGACCGGTGCGGGTTGTTTTGAGAATCGCTCCGGTCCCATGTAAGCCATCGTACCACTTGAGAAACTCTCGCTTACCTTGGACATGCTCTTTTGAAGAGTGGAACGTGCGCGCATAGATATACCGAAGTCGGTAATCACGTATGTTCCATTATCGTCAATAAGTATGTTGTCAGGTTTGATATCCTGATGAATAATATCACTCCTATGCAGATAGTCCAATCCTGCGGCTACATCAGCTATCATGTGCCATAGTTCATCCTCGGTCATTTTTTTCACTTTCTTGGTGAGTGAACCTTGTGAACAGAAAGGCATGATAAGATACGGCATGCCTTCCCAACTGTCAACATGTTGGGGCTTGAGAAGATTCTGATGGTTGAGGTAATATACTTTAGCCAATTCGGTTGAGAATTCTTTCATACCATCTGAGTCCATTCCTTGACCAGGCGCGTAAACCTTAATAGCTACATCAAGATGGGTAAATGAATCAGTACCAAGCCATACCTCGGAGAATCCGCCTCTACCGAGAAGTTTGACAAGCTGATAACGTTCTGCGAATAATGTGTTTTGTTGTAGTTGCATTATATATAATGTATGTTTATTTATTCAGAAAAAAGAACAAAAGGCAGCAGGCAATGACAACGACTGCAATAACGAGAGAAAGTATAATCTTCAGTCTTTTGTTGGATCGTTGCAGTTTGTTGGATTTGTCAATTTGTTTCTGCATTTCTGCATCAGAGCACCCTGATAGAATCTGCAGCAGTGTAATGGTAACGTTGTCGTGCCATTCGGCTTTTTTATCGGCTTCCCACAGTGCATCGCGGCATTGCTGCATTGACGACTGGTTTTGTTCAATCAGTGTTTTTATGTCGTTATCACGCATGTTGCCGCAAAGTCCGTCGCTGCAAAGCATGATTATGTCTTCGTCAGCCACGTCGTAACTATTTACATCGGGTTGTGCCTTGCCGTTAGGGTCGCCCAATGAGCGTGTTATAACATTGTTGTTAGGATGGTCAAATGCCAAATCTTCAGTCAATTGACCGGAATCAATAAGTGTCTGAACGTATGAGTGGTCGTGTGACAAACGCTCCAAACCTGTTTTGGGGTTGTACCGATATGCCCTGCTGTCACCGCACCAACCTATATATACCTTGTTACCCAAGAGCCATGCCATAACTATTGTACTTCCCATCCCTTCGTATTCGGGATTGGAACACCCCTGTTCTTTAATTGCGGCATCGGCACGTTGGATAGTGTCTTTTACAAATTGTTTGATAGAAATGGGTGAAGATATGATGTCGTTGGTAAGTTTCTCGTTGCTGAAACATTCTTTAACTACTTTTACTGCTATATCTGAAGCAACTTCACCTGCATTCATGCCACCCATACCATCGCAAACAACCATCAGAGCACCTTTTTCTCCGAGGTTGACTTGACGGTCAGCGGTAAAACCCCACTTTTGGGAAGCAAGGTCTTCGCTGATTTGATAGTTGTCTTCGTTATGATGACGTCCCGCTGCTTCACAACGTGCAGCCATCCTAAATATGATATTCTTTTTTTCCATATATGAATATGTTGAGTTTATCGGGTTGAATGAAATTAATTGAATTAATAAGGTCTATTTATTATCATCGCAAACGTAATCTGTCTTTGTACTATTCCACTGCGCTTATCGGTATTACAAATCCGGCTGCACGTCCGGCTCCTCCGGAAACAAGACCTACAATAATAAGTTCTCCGTTGTCGGTGGTGGCAAATACCGGACCTCCGCTGTTACCGTGTTCAAATGTTGAGGCGGTCGTCAATATAAAGCCCATCTGGATACCCTTGCTTGCAACAACTGCTTCACCATAAATCGGCGACAACGATTTTTTGTTTTTTGCACCATAACCGAGGGGATAGCCGTAAATTGTCAGTTTGGCTCTTTCCGGTAAGGTTTCCGATAATTCATTGTTATATTTCAATCCGGTTTTCTTGTCAGTCTGGAGATATGCCCAGTCTTTAGTATCATCGCCTATTGTGAATTTGGTTTCCCCGATAACTTCACGCTGGTCACCTAAACGGTCGATTATAACTTCTTCGGAGGTGAATGAGATAATATCACCGGTCGGAGAATATGCTTCAATATAGCATATTACTTTACCGCCTTTGTTGGTCATTATATTGTAATAAAGCATCGGATCTTCCTCGTCTTTTATATAGCTCCAAGGTTCTACCACGTGGCGGGCGGTTACGAAACGTCCGTCGTTGAGAAGGTAGCCAGTGCCGAATCCTACATTTTCTTTTGTTTTGACTTCGCCTTCATATATACATTCTATTTTGCGAATAATAACGAGATAGACGTTGGCTTTGATGCGTTCAATGGTGTTTCCCAACTGAATAGGCTCGTCTTGATTCAGCAAATCTTCATTTAATGATTCGTCAATCTCCTCCTCTTCGCTGTCATCAATCAATTCGCCGAACTCAACCTGCTTGCCTTTAGGTGTTTCATCGTCAGGTTGTACTGCCGGTTTGGTTTGTTTTGCTTTGTTTTTTCTTGTGGTAAAAACAGGTATTTGTACAGTGTTTTCGTCTATTTTATCAAGTGATTTTTCGAGAGAGTCAATTTTGATATTTGCTCCCTTTATTGCGTTGACCAATTCGGCATCGCGTTTGTCGCGGTTTTCCAATTCTTCGTGGAGGCGGTTGAGTTCCTGTTCGGTAATCTGCTTGTCGGATATCTGAACTTGCAGCATGTTGTTCAGGTAGATACCATATCCGACACCGGCTCCGACAACCAAAAGCAGCAGGCAGGTGAGCACTTTGATACCGGTCTTATACGGTCTTAATGCCTGCTGGCGGAACAAACTGAGTCGTCGGCTCAAACCAATGCTTCCTACTGTTGCTTTCTTGCCTGTAGGGAGTATGAAACCTAATTTCGGTCCGTTAACTGAAAGTTGGATTTCGTCTCCGTTTTGCAAATACCATTCGTTTTGAATCGGTCTGCCGTTGAGTAGGGTGGTGTTGGTTTTTGACAGTTGCACTAACTTCCAATTCTCTCCATCGCGTATTATGGCAGCATGCCTGCGGCTGACGGTCTTGAATGTGTCGTCAAAACGTACAGCGCATTTGGAATCGCGACCGATTTCCACTTGATCCACGATAATTTCCTGCGCTTCACCGGCTTTATGGTATTTGGAAGAAATCTTATGTTCGAGGATAAAATATGTTTTCCCCGAACCGTTAAACAAACTGCCAACACCGGCTCCAACAGAGCCGCTCAATGAACGTTTATAAGATTGTGTCTGTTCCATAATAGTATTTGTTCTCAATATTCTTCTACTCTCAATTTTGTGTCACCGATTGATATAATATCACCGATAGAGAGGTAATAGCCCGCAGATGTCACTTCTGTTGAGTTGACGAAAGTTCCGTTAAGGGAATTCTTCCAACCATTGGCAGACGCTCTGTCCCATTGTCCGTCGCGTATGAACCATGTGCGAGCCTCAATATCATATTCCAACGTGCAATGCTTGCGCGAAATATACGAGCTCTGCTGTTCCAGAATAGGTATCGAATTGGTGACATAATGGTCTGAACGTCCCATGGTGAGGATAAATGAATGTTTGGTCATTTCTGTCAAATTGTATGTCTTGCCATATTCTTCACCTTGCATAATACGCAGCAATACACCTGTTTTGTTGGCTGTTGACATATTAGGCTTGAACTCTTTCTGTTTTCGTGACTCTACAGGCAATAGTTTCAATACATCGTCAACAGATTGCAGTCTTGCCTTTATTTCAGGTTGTAAGCATCCTTCAACGATTGGGACAAATATGTTGCCGTATTTGGCTTTTATCAGTGGTTCGCGTTTCCATTCGCCTGCGCTCGAATTGCGGATATACATCACAAGGTCGCTCTCATTTTTCAGTTCTCCGAACGGCAGACTGCCTGTTAGCAGTTGGTAAATCATTACTCCGAATGAAAATATATCCGTAGTAGGCAGGACAGTGGCATCTCCACGTTTGGGATTTACCTGCTCGGGTGGCATATAAGCGTATGTCCCGAATATCTGGAGCGGTTTTCCTAAAATGTTGCGTTCTGTCATTCGTTTGTTGCGGTCACCGCAAATGCCGAAATCTGTCAGAGCCGCAGTACCGTCAGCTTTAATCAGCACATTCTCAGGCTTGAGGTCACGATGTACCTTGCCGCAACTATGCAGTGCTTGCAAACCGCATAATATCTGTTCTGCAATGCGTAACCAATCTGCTGATTTGTCGAGTTTTGTCAAATCGCCATGCGGACAAAATTCCATGAGAATATACGGATTGCCTTCAACAAAACCGTGACCTAAAGAGTGTACCAAATAAGGACTGTCTATCTGTCCGGTTTGAAACTCCATCTCAAACCTGTCGGATAGTTGCTGGCGTATATCCGGATGTACTTCCCAAAGTTTCAGAAGTTTTAGAGCGTATGTGGTGTTGTCTGCATCTGTTACCTTGAATACTTTACCGAAAGCTCCTTCACCTAATGTCTTGGTTACCGTGTATTTTGAATCAATTATCTCACCCGTTGTGAAATCACATCTGTTTACCATCTTGTACGTTTACAATTTGACAATTTGCTTTAGTCATGAGACATCAGCCGTTATTTCAACTCTTAAACACAAATTGCCTGTTACCCATCAAAATAATATCTCCGTCTTTGAGAGCCGTTTTTTCGCTTACGTGGATATATGTTGTCTTCTGACTGCTTGCGTCTTCTATAAACCACTGACCGTTTTCTAATGTCAACCGAGCCTGAACATTTGACGTTATTGTCATGTTTTCAGCATCGAGACATGAGCGGTTGAGTTCGTTTACTGCATTTGTAAATACCTTTTCGCTCGGTGCATGGGTTTCAGAACCATGCTTCACAGGAATGAGCCGACAGCCAGGAACATCAATATCATCCTGTACATCAATCCACGGGTTTACCGTACCTAAAACACCTGATTTCCGGTTTTCAGCAGCAATCTGTGAACTATCCGCTGCGGCTTGCGAGATGTTAAGTCCGTAGTTGCAGTTAGGGCAGACCTGAACTCCGGGTCTCATGGGATAACCGCACGACGGGCATACGCTCTCCGATGCTTGGCTCGGAGACTGTTCTGCCGTATTTACAAGCGGTGTCTCCGGCGGGAAAAATGCCCCCTCGTGGACTGTTTCATTTAAGAAACCATGACCTGATTTCTGACCGGACTCCACAGCAGGTGCGTGTGTCTGAACCTGTTCTGCAACCCCATTTTCACCATCGAAAAACGGTGTGTTGCATTTCTCGCATTTGGTATTAGAGTCGGGATTTTCCCAACCACAGTTTTTACAACGCATAATTTACTTCTTTTTAACTTGCAAAATTAATACTTTTTTTGATTTTATGCAAATATTCATATCATTTTTACGATAAAGTTTACTTTTTTTTTGAAATTTGTTGTAATTTTGCAAACCAAACGGGGAAAAATATGAAGATTGTATTATTACAGGTCGGAAAAACAGTGAATGCAGATTTGCAAAACCTTATTGCTGATTATGAAAAGCGGCTGAAACATTATGTCAGGTTTGAAATGACGGTTATACCGGATTTGAAAAACACTTCAAATATGTCGTTTGATGACCAAAAAAGCCGTGAAGGTGATTTAATTCTTAAATCTGTTACTCCTTCCGACAGGTTAATCTTGCTTGATGAACATGGCACAGAATATCGTTCTATGGATTTTGCAGGGCAACTGAACAAATGGCTCAATGCAGGCAGTGATGTCGTATTCGTAATAGGTGGTGCTTATGGTTTCAGCAGGGCGGTGTATGGCCGTTCCAATGGTATGCTCTCACTTTCTCAAATGACTTTTTCACACCAGATGATAAGACTTTTGTTTGTAGAACAGTTATATAGAGCTTTTACTATACTCCGAAACGAACCATACCACCATGAGTAAGGACAAAAAATCATAATAAATTGTGATTGTGCAGATTAAAGTATTGTTGTAATTTTGCATTGTGAAAAAATACTTTGTTGATATAGTTATTTGTATGCTGTTGTGTGCAGGCGGAATGGTGTTTGCCGAACCTGCCGTTGTGGAGTCTGAATCCGAAGGTTCTCTATTGAATGATACTTTGCCCGAATTGGTTGTAACTCATAGTCGCGAGCAGATGCAGAAGGTATTGTCCTCTAATGTTCCAGCCACTTTCTATCTGCGAGATATCGAGTATCAGCAAATCGCATCTGCCAAAGATTTTACAACTTTTGTACCGTCATTGCATATCCCTGAATACGGCTCTGCAATGACTTCATCGATATATATGCGCGGGTTGGGAGCAAGAATCGACAATCCTGTAGTCGGAATATATGTGGATGGTGTCGGTTTGTCTAACAAGAACAGTTTTGATTTCCATTTTGTTGATATTCAGCGCGCTGATGTCTTTCGCGGACCGCAGGGAACCCTTTTCGGGAGAAATACAATCGGAGGTGTCATAAGTCTGCAAACCATATCGCCGTTTTCTTTTCAAGGTACACGCGCCTCAGTGTCGTACGGCAATCAAAACGCAGCCCATGTACAACTATCGCATTATGCCAAGTTTTCTCATAACTTCGGACTCGGAGCAGCGGCATATTACAATCATACCGACGGATATTTTCGTAATGAATACGATGGTAAACTTACCGATTGGTCTAATGCTGTCGGTGCTATGCTTAAATTCGAATATCACTCTGATTCTACAATAAAAATAATAAACAATCTGACTTACAATTTCGTTAATCAGGGTGCCTTCCCTTATCATCTCGAAAACCAACCGGTAAATCACAACGATTTTTGTGGATATATGAGGCATAATGTCATAGATGGTCTGAATGTAGAAGTTGATTTTGACAAGGTGGTCCTGAATAGTATAACGTCATACCAATTGTTGATTGACCGGATGGATATGGATCAGGATTACCTACCTTATTCATACTTTACATTACAGCAAAACCAGAAGGAACATTCTATTGAACAGAACATTGTATTGTCAAATAAGAATAATGTGCCAAGAACAGGCGACTTCAATTGGAATTGGATTTCAGGTGCTTCATTTGCGTATAAACAGAATACTATGTCGGCTCCCGTAACCTTTCTTCGTCAGGGAATTGATACTATCATTTTGGCAAATGCCAATATCTTCGGAGATTATGCCAAATATGATATACGTGATGAGCAATTTACTATCTACAGCGATTTTATTACCGCGAACATAGATGTTGCATTATATCATACATCATATCTTAAATGGAATCATTGGAAGTTGGAATTGGGATTGAGGTTGGATTATGAACAAAGTACATTCAGTTATGATTCCTACGGAAAGTTCTATTATAATTTTGCACCATACATTCCGGATTATCAATTGCTCGAAACAGTACTTTCGGGAAATCATACATTGCGTTATCTTGAGGTATTGCCGAGAGTCGCCTTGTCGTACGACAAGGATAATTGGAGTGTTTTTGCTTCAGTTGCAGAAGGTTATAAAGCGGGTGGGTTTAACACTCAGTTATTCTCTGATATTGTCAAAAACAAGATGACAGAGCAGATGTTGCAGCGTCAGCCCGATGATGAAGTGGGAAGTGTTCTGACATACCTCCCTGAACGTTGTCTTGCATCGGAAATAGGAGCGCGGTATTCTTTCAGAAATGAGAGTTGGTCGGCAGATGCCGAGTTGCGGTTGTATGACAACGAACTCTTCAATCAGCAATTAACTGTCTTTCCGCAGAATGCCACCGGCAGAATGATGACCAATGCGGGTAGAAGTCGCAGTTTGGGAGTTGAATTTGTAGGCGGATTCGGCTACAATGGCTTTTCCGCCAATGTGTCCTACGGCTATACTTACGCGCGTTTCATTAATTATCAGAGCGGCAGAAATAATTACGAAGGCAACCATATTCCGTATATTCCGGACAATACGCTTGCCGTTGGTTTGACATACCGGCTTAAGTTCAAACACAATATTGTAAACGAGTTGGTTTTTGCAGTACAATCCAAGACGATAGGCGAGATATATTGGGATAACGCAAACAAATATAAACAGCGGATATACAATCTGTTGAACGCAGACATCACCTTGTCAATGCAATATATTTCATTGAGCCTGTGGGGACAGAATTTGTTGAATACAAAATATAATGTCTTTTACTTTGAATCATTAAACAACGTATTTATGCAATCCGGTAAGCCGATAACTTTCGGAGGTACAATAAGATTAGAAATATGAAAAGGAATTTATTAGTTTTGTGTGCAGTTGCAATGTTTTTTGCGAGTTGTAATTTTAATTCGCCGGTGAAACCGGCAAATCATGATGTGTTGAACTCTTATGTTGGCGATGCAGTTATTGATTCCGATTACGTGGCAGAGGCTTTGGTCGTGGATTTTATTACATCAGATTCGATTAAAGGTGCTTACATAATTTATTTCCATGATGCCAAGTTCGCAGAAAAAATGCCGGCAATGGATATTATCATTGACGGCATAGAAAAAGTGTCAGAAAATACATACGAATGTGATAATATTGTTCCTGATATGGTTATGGGGTTATTCCGAATCCCGGTGGAAAAATATCTGATAACAAATCTGCATCTTGTTATTTCAGAGCAATCCGATGCTGTCACAATGTCTTTGAAGATGAATTGCGGTCCTTATTTCTTGGACTATTCCGGCGTTTATCATGGTGAATAATCTATGCCAAAAGCAGTATCATAAATTGGGCGGATATAATGCGCAGGAACATGGTTAGAGGGTAGGCTGTAGCATAGCATACTGCAGGTTGATCGCTTGATGTTATGTTTGCTGAATATGCTAAAAGAGCTACATCTGTCGTGCTACCGGCTAACATACCTATTATGTTGAGATAATTCATTTTTGATACTTTCCGTGCAATTATTCCCATAATGATTAGCGGTAGGAAGGTAATCAGAAAGCCTATACCTACCCAGAGTATTCCGTTGGCTGAAAATACTGTTTCTACAAACTGTCCTCCGGCTTCAATTCCTACTGTGGCAAGAAACAGGCTTATGCCTAATTCCCGAAGCATAAGGTTGGCAGATTGAGTGGTATATGTTATCAATTTCAGCCTATAGCCGAAAGCACCAAGCAATATAGCTACTATAAGCGGACCACCGGCAAGACCCAAGCGGGCGGGTGTCGGCATATTTGGGAATTGGATTGGAATCATTCCTACTATTATACCGACAAAAATACCGAGAAATAATGTTATAATAGGGGGATTGTTCAGTTTTTTTAAAGTATTTCCCAATACGGGTTCTACTTTTTTTATAGCTTCTTGCTCGCCAACAACCATTACTCTGTCACCCATCAGTAGGACAAGATCCGGTTGAGCAATAAGGTCTATTCCAGAACGGTTGACACGAGTGATATTTATCCCGTATGTGCCGCGCAAATGAAGTTGGCGTATAGTCTTGCCGTTGATGGCATCCTGCGTAATCACTATTCGGCGGCTAACCAAATCGGAATTGATTTTCTCCCAATTCATTTTCACCTCCTCACCAAAGAATGCCAATATCGCTTCGCGGTCATCTCCTGAACATACCATAAGTATGTAATCGTTTGTATGCAGGATAGAATCTGCGGCAGGAATGGAAGTCATGCCGTCATGTTGTAGCCGTGATATGACAAAACGTCTGCCAATCAGTTCTTTGCAGTGGCTGATTGCTATGTTGTCGAGTGCGTTGTTTGTAATGTGAATAGTGAGTTTGTGAGGTTTCTCTGCCTCACTTTGTGATGAATGTTCTATTTTTTGCTCTTCTTCCGGTATGGAGATTTTGAAAATCAAGCGTATTATTGCCACTGCCAATATACCTCCCAATATACCCAAAGGATAGGCTACGGCATAACCCAAAGCTATCGGCTCGTCTATCCCCATTTGCTGCATTGCTTCTTGAGCGGCACCGAGCCCCGGAGTATTGGTAACGGCACCTGACATGATACCTACCATCATAGGAAGACTCACTTTGCCTTGTAGGGCGTAATATAATCCTATTGTCGTTAGAATCCCTAATAAAATAATGCCTATAGCATATAGATTCAGCGTCTTACCTTCATGTTTGAAAGACGAGAAGAAAGTCGGACCGACTTGAAGTCCTATCGAAAAGATAAAAAGTATTAGACCGAAATCTTTAATAAAACGCATCATAGTTGGGTCGGCTATAAAGCCGAAATGACCTGCTGCAATACCGATAAAAAGTACAAAAGTCACTCCGAGAGATATTGACGCAATCTTTTGTCTTCCAAGCCATACACCTATTGCAATGACAAATGAGTAAATCAGCAATGTCTGGGCAACTGAATGTTGAGTGAATAAGTTAATTAACCAATCCATGATCTATCTGTGATTTTGAAATGCAAAATTACACTAATTATGCGATATGAACAAATTTTAAACCCGATAGTAATGCAAATTTGACAACCACGTATAAAGAAACATAAAAAAACATATAAAAAATCAGAAAATTTTATTGTATGAAAAAAAAATAGTATTTTTGCAAATTGAATTTGTATATGAATTATTGTGTTATGGCAAAAATTATTTCATTAGCCAATCAGAAGGGCGGAGTGGGGAAGACCACTACGGCAATCAATCTGTCAGCTTCACTTGCAACATTAGGCAAAAAAGTGCTGCTTGTTGATGCCGACCCTCAAGCAAATGCATCATCGGGTTTGGGTATTGACATACGGTCATTAAAAAACACTATTTACGAGTGTATGATAAATGGAGTAGCAGCCAAAGATGCAATCCTACCGACAGAATTGGAGAATTTGTCCGTCCTGCCTGCTCACATTGATTTGGTCGGAGCTGAAATAGAAATGCTCAACGTCGAGAATCGTGAAAAAATACTTCGCAATATACTTGCTCCTTTGGATAAGGAATACGATTTTATTCTGATCGATTGCTCACCATCGTTAGGACTGATAACTGTCAACTGTCTGACGGCATCCGATGCGGTTATAATACCTGTCCAGTGCGAGTATTTTGCGCTTGAGGGAATATCAAAACTTCTCAATACAATCAAGATTATCAAAAACAAACTGAATCCCAATTTGCAGATTGAAGGTTTTCTACTGACGATGTATGACAACCGTTTGAGATTGTCAAACCAAGTATATGACGAGGTGAAACGCCACTTTGGAAATCTGGTTTTCAATAGTGTTATTGCTCGTAATGTTCGTCTTGGTGAGGCACCCGGTTTTGGAAAACCGATTATCTTATACGACCCGAAATCATCCGGTTCACAGAATTATCTTGATTTGGCTAAAGAACTTATTAACAGGAAATAAATATGGCAAAACAAGCTCCACGTTTAGGTCGCGGATTAGACGCTCTTCTCGGAGACGCGTCGGGTGAGTTGCGAACCAATGGTTCATCCACCATCAGTGAAATAGCACTCGACAAAATATCTGTCAATCCGAATCAGCCGCGCAGAAACTTCGATGATGATGCCCTGAACAGTCTTGCGGAATCAATTCGTGAAATGGGTGTTATCACTCCCATTACGCTTCGCAAAAATGAAGATGACACATATCTGATAATAGCCGGCGAAAGACGTTTCCGTGCGGCGCAGATTGTTGGATTGCAATCAATACCCGCATATATAAGAACCGTTGATGACGAGCAGCTTATGGAGCTTGCGTTGATAGAAAATATTCAGCGCGAGGACTTGGATGCTATAGAAATAGCTCTTGGTTACCAGCGGTTAATAGAAGAATATAGCCTCACTCACGAACAAGTAAGTCAAAAAGTCGGAATGAGCAGAACTAATGTGAGCAATTATTTGCGATTGCTCAATCTGCCTGCCGAAATACAGGTCGGTCTGCAGAACAAGCAGCTTGATATGGGTCATGCAAGGGCATTGCTTGCAGTTGCTGACCCGCAGTGGCAGCTCAATACCTATAAACAAATTCTCAATAAAGGATTGAGTGTCAGACAAGTGGAAGCTATGGCACGCCAATTTAACGACAACGATGATGTTACACATGAAAAACCTGTTCTGAATGATGCCGATGTCGTGATTTTCGAAAGAGCAAAAGCATTGTTAGGTGAAAAAATCCGTTTCACATGCAACAGTAAGGGAAAAGGTAAACTTACAATCCCCTTTTCATCACGTGAACAATTATCTCGCTTGCTTGACAGAATCAGTGCAGAAGCATCAACCGAGGATTAAGAATCAGGATTTAGGAATTGAAACTGCGTCTGTTCATATTGCTGTATATTATCTTTTCAGGGGCATGCCAATATGCGCGTTCCGCTGATAAGCAAGCGCAGGTCACTAATGTCAAACAGCAAACTACCAACGACCAACGAACCACAGCGAACAACGATACTATTTTGTATCCTAATGCGCAAAAGGCTTTGTGGTTAGGTGTGATAATCCCCGGAGCCGGACAGATTTATAACAGACAATATTGGAAATTGCCTATTGTTTATGGCGGCTTGATGGGTTGCGCATATGCAATATCATGGAACGGAAGGTTGTATAATGATTATAAACAGGCATATATTGATATCCTGCAAGCTTCCAACTATACCGACCCTAATGCATCGTTTATCAAAATATTACCCGAAGGTTATACTATAGCATCTCTTGGCGGAGTAAGTAATTATACTTCAATGCTGAATAACTATCAGAACACATACCGCCGAAACAGGGATTTGGGAATTATTGCGGCAATAGCAGTCTATGCGCTTTCTCTTATTGACGCATACGTTGATGCGCAGTTGTATAATTTTGATATCTCACCCGATTTGACACTCAACATTCAACCGCAATTCAACAACGACTGTTTCAATAATAAGTCGGCAGAACTGCATTTCTCGTTTAATTTCTGATGAAAAACTGCAAATACATATTAATATGCATTATAGCTTGCTCAGTATTCCGGCTTTCTGCACAAACTGTTGTTCCTTATGATTCTACAATTTTTACAATCGAGGAAGAAGCAGCATCAGATTATTTGCCGGCTTCACTGCATATAGATTCTATACTCTTACAAATAAGACGTGATAGTGCAGATTCTGTTACAATGCGTATTATGAGTGAAGAGCTTGATATGATGATGCTCGATTATAGTGCTGACGGAGAGTGCCGACCTGTCAACGAACAGATAGAAGAAACAGATTCATTATATATCAGCCGATTGCAGAACCTGCCGTATATTATTGAAATGCCTTATAACAAGATAGTTCGCTCATATATCGATTTGTATATCAGACGGCGACCTCAACAGATTGCCAATATGACGGCTTTGAGTCAGTACTATTTCCCTATTTTTGAGCAGAAATTAGCACAATACAACCTTCCTTATGAATTGAAATATCTGCCTATTATCGAGTCTGCTCTTAATGTCAGAGCTTATTCGCGTGCCGGTGCTGCCGGATTATGGCAGTTTATGCCTGCAACAGGAAAATTGTACGGACTTGAGGTTAATTCGCTTGTTGATGAACGAATGGATCCATACAAAGCTACCGATGCTGCATGTCGTTATCTGCGTGATCTTTATGCTATTCATGGCGACTGGCACATTGTTATTGCCGCCTACAACTGCGGTTCGGGTAATATACGCAAAGCGCGGGCGCGTTCCGGAAAACAGGATTACTGGTCAATTTATCCGTATCTGCCTGCTGAAACACGAGGATATGTACCAATCTTTATTGCTGCGAATTATGCAATGAATTATGCTAACGAGCACCAGATATGTAATTCTGACATAGTTATGCCTACTGCCTCCGACACTATTCAGACCGACCGACGGCTACATTTGTTGCAGGTGGCTGAAGTACTCTCTATTCCGATTGATGACTTGAGAAAACTTAATCCGCAATACAGGCGCGATATACTGCCCGGAGGTAAAAAATACTCACTCGCGTTGCCGGAAAACAAACTCGACTCTTTCCTGCTCCGCGAACAGGAAATATATGATTATAAGGCTGATAGTCTGATAAACAATAGGAGAACGGAAATAGAAACAGCTCGGAAAAGCTCCGCTATACCCGGCAACGGCAATTATGTGGTATATACAGTGCGCCAAGGCGATACCCTTGGAGGCATCGCAAACCGTTATCACGTAAGTATCAAACAACTGCAACAATGGAACGGAATAAAGGGTTCGACTATATATATAGGGAAGAAACTGAAGATTTACGGGAGATAGATAGAATCAGCAATCAAGAATTAAGAATCGTGATTTTATGGTGATAGAAAAAGTATATTGGTCAATAGCTGAGGTAAGCGAAATGCTTGACCTCCCTTATTCTACGCTTCATTATTGGGAAAAGGAAATCAAAGAATTACGTCCAGACAGAAACGAAGGCGGTACACGGTTTTATACCGCCGAAAACATCGAGGTTTTGCGCCAAATCAAATATATGCGTGACGTTGAAAAAATGTCAATACGCATGATAAGAAAAAAATATGCCGACAATAAGACAGATATTCAGAAACGGCAACAAATGGAGGGCTATTTAAAGAAACTTCGCGACCAATTGACAGAACTTAAAAGTTTAATTTAGTCGATAGTAATCTGTCAGTTGTTGGCAGACGGATGGTCTTTTTAGCGCAGACACAATACTCAAATTTTTAAATTCTCAAATTTGCTCTCATGGTTAAGAATGCTGTATTACTCATATTTACCGGTGGCACAATATGTATGTCGGAAGATCCCGTTACAGGTGCCTTACGTCCCGTAGAGGTCAATAGGTTGAGAGATTATGTACCTGATGCATATTCGCGCGGTATGCGTATTGACTTTATACCGTTTGAACCCTTGGTCGATTCATCAGATATACAGCCTTTGGTATGGGCGAGACTGGCAAAAACAATATATGAAAAATATGATGAATACGATGGTTTTGTAGTATTGCATGGAACAGACACAATGGCATATACCGCATCCGCTCTTTCTTTTATGCTTGAAAATCTTGCTAAACCCGTTATTTTTACCGGTAGTCAGTTGCCTATGGGATCAAGAAGGTCTGATGCTCAGGAAAATCTGCTTACGGCCATAGAAATGGCAACTGCAAGAGACGAGAACCAATGCCCGATAGTACCTGAAGTATGTATATTTTTTGAGGATAATCTATATAGAGCCAATCGAACCACAAAGAAAAACGCCGAACATTTTGATGCGTTCAATTCGTATAATTATCCGGTGCTTGCCAAAGCCGGGGTGCATATAAAATACAACATTCCTTTTATCCATCGTCAGCACATTATCAAACCATTGAAACTACGTATTAAAGTTGATCAGAATATTGCCATATTAAAACTCTTTCCCGGTATAAGTCAGCAAACAGTTAAAGCGATACTTAATATTCCGAATCTTCATGCCGTAGTTCTGGAAACTTACGGAAGCGGAAATGCAAGTCGAGTACAATGGCTGCATGACGAATTGAAAGCTGCCGTGCAGCGCGGAATAATAATTGTTAACAAGACTCAATGTCTCACAGGCTCCGTTGAAATGGGCAAATACGAGACAAGTCTGCCGCTCATAGAAGCAGGTGTCGTTTCAGGTTTTGACATTACTACTGAAGCTTTGGTTACAAAATTGATGTATCTGCTCGGAGAGAATCCTAACCAGACTGACTTGGTCAAACAGCTGATAGAAAAAAATCTTTGTGGTGAACTGACACCGGAAGGAAATAACAATGAAACTAACTTTTAAAAGATATAAATTTATGAATTTTATTGAAGAAATTGTAGAAAAAGACATTCGCGAAGGTGTTAATAACGGTAGAATACAGACTCGTTTCCCGCCTGAACCTAACGGGTATTTGCATATCGGGCATGTTAAAGCAGTGTGTATGGATTTTGGCATAGCCAAGAAATACGGCGGAGTATGCAATCTGCGTTTTGATGATACAAATCCGACAAAGGAAGACACAGAATATGTTGACTCTATAATGAATGACATTAAGTGGTTGGGTTTTGAATGGGGAAACGTATATTATGCTTCCGATTATTTTCAGCAGTTATGGGATTTGGCTGTCAGATTTATCAAAGAGGGCAAGGCGTATGTTGACGAGCAAACAGCCAATGAAATCGCGGCTCAAAAAGGAACACCGACCGAACCGGGTATTGAAAGTCCTTATCGAAACAGGCCTATATCCGAAAGTTTGGACTTGTTCTACAAAATGAATTCGGGCGAGATTCCACAAGGTAAAATGGTTTTGCGCGCAAAAATAGATATGGCAAATCCTAACATGCACTTTCGTGATCCGATTATGTATCGTGTGATAACAGACCACCCTCATCACCGCACAGGTTATAAATGGAAAGCCTATCCGATGTATGACTTTGCTCATGGTCAGAGTGACTATTTCGAGGGAGTTACACATTCAATATGCACACTTGAATTTGTCGTTCACCGCCCGTTGTATGACTGGTTTATTGATCAGTTTGCCGATAGTGACTATCGTCCGCATCAGTATGAGTTCAACCGTTTGAACATAACCTATACAGTAATGTCAAAACGCAAGATGCTTCAGTTGGTACAGGAAGGTCTTGTTGCAGGTTGGGATGACCCGCGTATGCCTACTGTTTGCGGTTTGCGTCGCAGAGGCTACACACCTGAATCAATCCACGATTTCATCGATAGAATAGGATATACAAAGGTAGAAGGAATGATTGACCAAGGACTATTGGAACTTACTATCCGTGAAGATTTGAAAGAAAAAGCACCGCGTGTGTGTGCTATCATGGATCCGGTCAAATTAGTGATAACCAATTATCAGGGTGAAAATGAGCAATTAACCGTTGATAATATCGATGGAATCGAGAGCGCGGGAACACGTCAGATGACTTTCGGTCGCGAATTGTATGTGGAACGCGGTGATTTTATGGAAAATGCACCAAAAGATTTCTATCGCCTGACTCCAAATGGTCGTGAAGTGAGATTGAAGGGCGCATATATCATACAATGTACAGGGTGCGAAAAAGATGCAGACGGCAATGTGACAACGATTTATTGTACATACGACCCCGATTCAAAATCCGGAACAGAAGGCGGTAACCGTAAGGTAAAAAGTACGATTAATTGGGTGGAAACAACAACATGTATCGATGTGGAAGCCCGTTTGTACGACAGATTGTTTGCTGTTGAGAATCCGAGTGCTGTTGAGGGTGATTTTCGCGAATTGCTCAATCCGGATTCTTTGAAAGTGGTAAGTTGTAAAGTGGAAGGATCGTTGCGCGATGCAAAACCGCTTGACCATTTTCAGTTCCTCAAACAAGGCTATTTCGTTGTTGATTATGACAGTACTCCTGAACATTTGGTTTTCAATCGTACTGCATCCTTGAAGGACAACTGGAAAAAATAAATAATATGTGCAAAAAGCATTGGTTGAAAATATTGCTGCTGATATGTGGATTACCGGTATTTGCCGGTAATCCTCATTATGGGAAAGACAGCGTCAGTAGTGAGTGGATGCGTGATTGGTACCATTATGCCGACTGGATGCATTATTTGGATAATTATAATACTTTTGTAACTGTAGAACAAGAAACCACCGGTGAATACAATCATGCAGAACAGCAGATATTTTCTATTGCGGGCAATTCATATAAGTGGAACAAGTATTATTTGAACGGCTTTCGTACAGATAGTCGTTTTTTTGCCGGCTCATCTGTTTATAATCCCAATCTCGAATCAGAGAGTATGACTCTTGATTATTTTGAGTCGGCAATATTTTGGGATACTGATTCTGTCGTTTCCAATGCAATTCGGTTTGGTGGTAATGCAGGCGGAATCGGCGGAATCTCTGCAGGAACAAAAGAACTCATACATCTTTTTCACCGTAATGCAACAGAACGGCTATATATGCCTGTCGGTAATCAGAGAAACAAGATTGTCGGTGCAGGAACGGTAAGTCTCAACTATAATATTCCTTCGAGTGACGGTCGGAAATATCTTCAGCAGTTGCAGGCAGAATACGGGCAGCGGGAAATTGTCAGTTTCGATGAAACGGGGATAGATGCATATACCCCGTATAATTATGGTCGTTTTCAGTTATCCGGACAGCTACCGGTAAAACCGGCAAAATTTCTCGATAGAATCGACTATATCGCTAATTATCAATGCAGAGAGGACTATGGTTCGGAGTTTTACTTGAATTACAATGAGTTGGCAACTTTGAATACCGGCGGTTTGTCTGTATATGGAACCCGACAAAGCGACAAAGAAAAATATGTTTTAGGTCTGACATGGCAGACCACAAATCTGAAGCACCATGACCTGTGTTTTTCACGTAATCTGATTGACCAGGACGGAGAGTCGTTCGAACCATGGTATCCCGATGAAACCGTTACGGAATTCAATTTGAGTACCACCTACAGCAGACATTTTCTGCCGTGGTTGTCATTGAAATATGAGGGTTATAACTCGTTGCTGTATTCCAAACCAACGACCGGTGAATGGAGTAATGATATTTATTGGAAATTGCCTACCGATACCGCAGGACGATCGTATGATGCCCACGATTTATATTTTTACAGATGGACAGCCCGACCGTTTGTAAGCGGATTGTTGGAAAACACTTTAGGGCTTGACGCTGATTACGAAATAGCCCGATGGATAGGTGTAAAAGCGGATTTTGACATTACTTTTGACGCAATGTTTCCGGGAGGTGGAAAGTCTCTTGTACGTCCTAACTGGCAGGCAGGGATAGGGTTTGATATTCACCCGTGTAAATGGTTCCGTATGGAGTTGAATATGCAAAAACGCCGTGTAGCCTTTAATTATGATGATATACGTTTCTTTTCGTCCGACTATATGAGTGGTGATATTTTTTATCGTAGCGGCAATTTATTTTCAACGGTAGGAGGTGAGTCACACATTATAAAAGACGGATTACGTCAGACATCATATTTTGTGTTTGACATACCTGTCTATTTTACGTTTACCGATGGAAAGGGAGGAATTCATCAAGTTCAGTTCATGCAGTCGTACCGTAAATATTGGAATTGTTGGCATGTTGAGCCGTGGAGTGAAGGTGAATACGGATATACGGCAAACGAGATAATCAGTATAGACAACACTCAAGGAACTATGCCTGTATGGCATACCTATGAAGGTGTGAAAGAATATGTGGTTACCGATACATATCCTGATGGCATATTCGGTGATAATATTTTTACTGATTCACCGTATTATTTGAGTTCAGTGATTCGTTACCAATATAGCGGCAGGAAAGTAGAGTTTGCTCTTGCTTGGCAATCGTATCAAATGTGCGGTGTGTCTGCGCTTGGCAATGGTGCTCAAAGTAATAATCTGAATATCCTGAGTGAGTCGCATGCAAACCCTGATACGTGGGTAAATTGTGAAAATCGCGGCAGTCAACACCAAGCAACCGGTCGTCTCGATCAGGACAGAGCATATGTATGCTGGCTGCATTTGACATACAATCCACTGAAACAATTAGGTTTTACTTTGACAGGTAAATTTCGTGACGGACAACCGGTTACGAGTTATACAGTACATCCGTTGACCACATCATCAGGCGATACGCAAATGGCTGTAATTCCGACACGAACACGAGGTATTAACATGTTTGACGGTGCATTCGGCAGTAGGGAAGATGCGTTTTTCAATTTCGACCTGCGTGTAGTCTATCGTCCTGTTATAATGGGGCATAAATGTGAATTTCAGGCTGTGTGTTACAATATATATGACTTTGGTACAAGTCTTAATGAGTATGCTTTTGTTAATGGCATACGTGAGTTCCGTAATACATTATCTCTTTGTATTCCGCGTGGATTATTAATTAGTGCAAGTGTAGAGTTATGAAAACACGTGTCATATTTTTTATAAAGTATTATTTGTTCTGGCTTTTGTTCTATATAATTCAGAAGCCTATTTTCATGTTGTGTCAGCATAGTCAGATGATTGACGTAAAATGGTATGATTGCTTTGCTGTAATGTGGCATGGCTTGCCTCTGGATTTAAGTGTTGCAGGGTATATTACCATAGTCCCTGCATTATTGCTTATTTTGTCGGTATGGATTCCGGAACGTTGGTTTCAACGTATTACCGCTGTTTATTCATTGATATTTATAATTATATCGTGGATAGTAATTTTTGCCGATAATGGTACATTCCCGTCATGGGGATTCAGGTTGGATAAAACGGTGTTTATATATCTCGCTTCGCCCAAAGAAGTCATTGCTTCTGCCTCGTGGTGGGTTTGGGTGGTTGGAATTGCGGCATTATGTTTTGCTGTGCTGCTCACTTGGTATGTATATAAAAAAGCGATATTTTCTCTCAAATTGGATGTATGTGACGGAACTCCACGGCGTCTTTGTAATAGTCTTGTCTTATTACTTTTAGCTGCATTGCTGTTTCTTCCGATACGTGGAAGTTTAACGGTTTCAACGATGAATACAGGCAGGGTCTATTATTCGCAAAACCGTATTCTTAACATTTCAGCTATCAATCCGGCATTCAATTTGTTTGAGTCATTTAGTGAGCAGACTTTTGATTTGAAACGATATACCTACATGCCGCAAGACGAAGCATATACTATAGTAAAAGAGATGGTTTCGCCCGCTACAGATACATGCGGGTATGATATGTTTTTGACTACCAATCGTCCAAATATCGTGTTGATAATATGGGAGAGTATGTCGGCAAACGCTTGGTCGGCTATGCCTCAAACGAGAAAATTGGCAGATGAAGGGATTTGCTTTACCAATGCATACGCTTCATCTTTCAGAACAGACAGAGGTGTAGTGGCGGTATTGAGCGGTTTCCCGGGACAGCCTACAAGTTCACTTATGACGGCCCCCGGGAAGACAAAATCATTGAATTATATAAGTCGGGATTTACAAGCTAACGGCTACCGATTAAATTGGTTTTATGGCGGAGATGAGGATTTCACCAACATGCGTTCGTATCTGACCTATGCCGGTTTTGTCAATCGCGTGTGTGACAAGTCATTTCCACTTTCCGACCGTATGTCAAAGTGGGGTGTACCCGACCATATTTTATTTGACTATTGTCAAAAAGAGATAAAGCGTAGAAGTGAAGACAGCTCGAGGTATTTTGATGTTGTACTGACTTTAAGCAGCCATGAACCATTCGAGGTACCCGCAAAAAAGAGATATGACGATATGTATCTTAACTCATTGGCATATACTGATAGTTGTGTTGGTGCGTTTGTTGACAGTTTAAAATTGTTGCATAGTTGGGATAACACATTGCTGATTATCATGGGTGATCATGGTTATCCGTTCCCTCAAGGTGTGCAAAATCATGAACCTCGACGTTATGCTATGCCTATTGTGATGACAGGTGGGGCAGTAAAAATGCCGATGAAATCGAATAAAGTATGTTCGCAAATTGACTGGATACCAACCGTTTTAGATGCGATGAACATTGAGTCGGACAAATATATTTTTTCTAAAAACATGCTGTCTGATAAAACCGATGAGTGGGCATTCTATAGTTATAATGATGGTTGGGGTCTGATAACCAAGTGTGATACAACAGTTTATGACAAAACGGCGGAAAAAACAGTTATAGAATCAAATAACGCAGAAATAAGGGAGAAACAAGGAAAAGCTATTGTTCAGACCATTTACTGCGAGATAGAAAAATTAAGTTCTTCAAATAAATGATTTTTTTATGATTTATTTGTCAATTTTTTTGTTTTTTATCAAAAAAATATCTAATTTTGCCACTTAATACAGTGAGTTTAAGATATAAAACAAAATTGAAGAATTATGAAAGCTGAGCGTAAGGTATTTTTGCCTAATTTAGCATTAACTATAACGGGTGGTTGGCAGATGTCGGTATTGCGCAGTGCCTCTCTTGCTCCGCGTACTGCGAGTGATTTGTCGCTTCGTCGCATATTGCGCGCCGCTGAAAATACAGAATACGGTCGTGAGCATCATTTCACCGAGATTTTGGCGCAACGTGGTCCTGAAAAATTGTTTGCAGCTTATAGGAAATATGTCCCTACAAATGATTATGAAGATCTAAAGCCGTATATAGAAAAACATAAGACAGGTCAGGCAAATATCTTGATACCGGGCAAACCTGCAATGTATGCCACAACATCCGGAACTACTAATGCGCCAAAATGGATACCTATGTCAGCTGAATATCTCAAAAATGTGTATTCCAAGATGACTAAGTTGTGGCTCTACAACTATATTAAGTTGCGTCGCTACACCTTTTCCGGTGCTGTGGTCTTTATGGTCAGCAAATATCATGAGGGTAATGCTCCCGATGGCACAATATTCGGTTCTGCAAGCGGTTTTTTACAAAATGATGCACCTGATTTTATCAGGCAGATGTATGCCTCTGTTCCTGAGATATTCGAAATTACCGACTATGCTGCCAAATATTATACCCTGATGCGTATTACCATGGGGCGCAATATTACACTGTTTATTATGCCTAACCCGTCAACTGTTTTGGAGATGCAGAAAACCGTTGATGAACACCTTGATGAGATAATCGATGATATAGAACACGGCACTATCAGCGAGAATTACGAAATCAGTAGCGATATACGTAAGAAACTCCTTGCAAGGATAAAACCGGATCCGGATAGAGCCGATGAACTGCGAAAATTGAAAGCTAAAAATGAACGTTTGCTGCCTAAGCACTATTGGCCTCATATTCAGATGATGAGTACATGGAAATGCGGTAATACGAAAATATATGTTGACAAATTTGCCGATTGGTTTCCAAACCATACGTTTTATCAGGAGTTAGGCTATTTTTCAACAGAATGTCGCTTCGGTTTAGTTCTTGATGACACTATAAACACCGTGATGTTTCCTCATTTTCACTATTACGAATTTGTTGAAGAAAGTGAATTAGGGTCTGAAAATCCTCATTTTTACAATATCTACGAGTTGCAGGAAGGCAAGCGATATAATGCTTATGTAACCACATTGTCCGGTTTGTATCGTTACAATATGAACGACTTGATAGAAGTAGGTCCGAAGTTTGAGAATACCCCTACCGTCCACATGGTTCAGAAAGTTAACGGTATAGTGTCAATGACAGGTGAAAAACTGCACGAAAAACAATTTGTTGATGCAGTAGCCAAGGCGGAGGAGCTGACCGAGTTGAAAACCAATTTCTTCGTTGGCTTTGCAGATGTGGAAAACTCTCGTTATCAGTTCTATTATGAGTTTAAAGACCGCAATGTAACTAAAGAACAGGCAGAAGCTTTTACCCATGCTGTTGACAAGTTCCTTCAGGACAGCAACGAGGAGTATCACGGCAAACGCAAGTCTTTCCGCCTTCAGGATCCCACTACCGACATTCTGGTGAAAAACGCTTTTGACAAATTCAAAAAACGCTGTATTGAAGAGGGTATGCGTGACGGTCAGTTCAAACTGAATCTGCTCTTGCAGGACGAAAAACGTCATGCAAAATTCAAAGAACTGGTGGTTAAATAGTTGGAATTTATGAATATGAAATGCCGGTAATCCAAGTAGTCTCTGCGTGTATGCTCCGAAGAATTGAAAATTAAAGATAATGAAGCATTACTTCAAAAAAACATTCATATTATTCTTTTTTCCGGTGATGCTTCTTTGTCCGTTGTCTTCGGCTCAAAATTTTTCGGCTCAAAATTATATCATTGATACTCTGAATGATGAAAAAATACCTTTCGTTGTTTTGGACGAAGTGGTAGTGTTTCCCAAGTTGGAAAACAAACGCTATTCGCGAAGGAATAATCCTGCGGTCGAATTGCTGAAAAATGTGCTGGCACACAAGCAGGATAATCGTTTTGATACCACAGGTTGCAATATTCAGCATTACAATAAGCTGACTATGTATTTGCAACCTTTTGATTTTGATTTGAATCGTAATGCTATTAGACGCAAATACAAATTCCTTGAGCAGTATGTCGATACTCTCTTGCTGCCTTATCAATATGTTCCTTACCTGCCTGTCTCTTTGCGTGAGAATTTGAGCAGATGCGATTCCGGCGGACATTCAATCTATGCTGAAACATATCATGCAGGTGTGGACAAAATGTTAGACCAAGGCACTCTCAAAGAGAATATAAAAGCTCTGTTTGATCCTATTGATGTGCGCGATAACAATATTGATTTGATGACCGTTAGGTTTATCAGTCCTTTGTCGTCAACACAAGCCAATCTCTTTTACCGATATTTTATTGTTGATACATTGCAAATCAATGATAAAGAATGTATTGACCTTGCTTTCGTACCTGTTAATCCGCAGATGCTTTCCTTTCAGGGACATTTGTATATTGTCAATGACAGTTCTTATGCTGTGCATCGCTGCTTGATGAATGTGGCATCAGAGATAAATCTCAATTGGATAAGCAACCTGCAAATCAGACAGGATTTTAAGCAGATGGAAGACGGTAAATGGAACAAGGCAACGACAGTTCTGGAAAGTAATTTCTCGTTGAACCGCTATATGCGCCATTCTATCTATGCAAGAAATCAGGAAACGATTGATAAATACGACATTAATGATTCTCAAGATTCTCTGTTATCTGTTCTTCGAAGTCGCCCGATTCCGCTTACAAGAGCAGAACAACAGATAGACACCATGATTGAGGATTTGAAGCGTACGCCCTCGTTCCAACGGGTTGTCAAGACCGCCAAAGTATTACATGAAGGATATATTCCCACATCGGGTGATTTTACCTTTGAGAATAGTTATTGGGATTTTGGACCAATTCTAAATACTGTGAGTTACAACGGAATAGAAGGTTGGAGGGTACGGCTTGGCGGTATGACAACGGCAAAAACGCATCCCAATATCTTTTTTGATTTTTATGCGGCATACGGATTTCGAGACAAAAGACCAAAAGGTGCTGCAACCCTCACATATTCATTCAATAAAAAGCAACATTATGCTTCCGAACAGTTGCGCCATGCCTTGAGTCTATCCGGTTCGTATGACTTGGAAGTACCCGGTACTCGGTATGGGAAGATTACTCGAGATAATATATTATACTCATTTGACCCTCATTCGTGGGCAGATGCAAGCCGATGGAATACCAAAGCTATGTACGTGGCACGAGGCATCATGAAATATGAACACCAATGGGAAAACAGAATGGGACTGACTACATCGTTTGAGTATGAAAGGGTTGAGTCTGCAGGTTCGCTTGATTTTAATATATTCCAAACTCTAAATTGGGATGTAAGTTATTCATTTTCGCCAAGAAAACCATTATATAACAGCCGCTCAAATGCTGTTGGTGAGATGTTTCAATTGTCAAACAAAGGACCTGAGTTCAGCATAAATAACAGATTGGGGTATCTAATTGAGGATAACTCTATCTTCAATAAAACCGAAATGTCTGTCAAATATCGTCTGTGGATGTCGCAATTCGGTTATATTGACATGCTGTACAGAGCAGGGATTCTCTTCCAACAATCATCATCCAACTCCCAACTGTTATTTTATCCTTCTGCTAACAAGTCGTTGCTGTTGACGCAGCATAGTTTCAATATGATGCAAAATATGGAGTTTGCGATGGATAAATATGTTTCATGGTTTCTGACATATCACATGAACGGGGTGATATTGAATCGCATACCATATATCAATAAATTGAAATTGCGCGGAGTGGTGTCGTTTAGCGGAGTGTATGGCAGTTTATCCGATAAATACCAACAAGCGGGAATTAATCCTATTTCTTATACTATGCCCTATATGGAAATGACGGCAGGTATAGAAAATATATTCCGACTGTTCAGAATAGATTATGTCAGACGTTTGACCTATAATGACGGTTTGACCGGCTGGCAAAAAAACGGTATCAAAATATCTGTGAGCGTTAATTTTTAAAAGAATATAGACTTTTGAAATTATATGTGCCGGCTCACTTGTAGATATGGTATTTTATACAGTTTCGCAGAAAACAACAAAATAATAAACTGCAAATGAATAAATTGAAATGAAAATGTGTTTGGTTATCAGAAATACAGGTAGTACATATATTGTCCTGACAGATGAAGGTCAGCAGATTGAATGTCGGATAAAGGGCAATTTCAGAATCAAAGGTATCCGCACAACTAATCCTGTTGCTGTAGGCGATAGAGTAGATATTGCCGTTCAGAAAGACGGTACTGCATGGATAACCAAAATAGAGCAACGTAAGAATTATATTATCCGGCGGGCTACCAATCTCTCCAAGCAAGGGCATATTATAGCTGCCAATATCGACCTTACTGCATTGATAATTACTATAAATCATCCGGTTACATCTCTCACCTTTATTGACCGTTTTCTCGCTACCGCAGAGGCATATAATATACCTGCATGTTTGATAATTAATAAGTCTGATTTATACAATGCCGCCGAAATCGTTGAAGCGGAGCAGATTACAAATTTATATCAGTCTATAGGTTATCCTGTATATCAGATATCTGCTGTCAATTGTCAAGATTCAGATTTAAGAAATCAGATTTCAGAAATTTTTGCCGGAAAGACGGTGCTTCTCTCGGGTAATTCGGGGGTAGGGAAATCAACATTATTGAATACGCTGCTTGGAGAAGAAGTGGCACGGACGCAGGAAATATCGGCAGTACATGATACCGGCATGCATACCACAACATTTTCGCAAATGTATCCTTTTGCCGGCGGTTGGATAATTGATACTCCGGGAATAAAAGGTTTTGGAACCTTAGACATGAAAAAAACAGAGATAGACCATTATTTCCCTGATATATTCCGGATAGCCCACTATTGTAAGTATGATGACTGCTTGCATATCGATGAGCCGCAATGTGCTGTTCTTAAAGCCCTTGAAAACGGAACTTTGCCCCTCTCACGTTACCGCTCGTATCTGTCTGTTTTAGATGATTACGATGAGAGCAAATACAGATACTAAATTTTCCGATACTGGCAAATTTACTTGTTTTTTTATTTATAATGCGGCGGTAATCTCCTCTGCCATATGGTTCATAAGGATACATTCTTCGCGGGAGACATGGTGTTTCTGAGCATCATATTCCCAAGGGCTGAGGATGAGCATGCGCCCCTCTGCAACGGCATCGAACAAACCGTCTGCGGGCTTGTAATAGTCGCGAAAACCGTTGG
>ERZ842401.59-NODE-59-length-132950-cov-15.257256_pt1 | contig 132950 bp, 123 predicted proteins | sample MGYA00521270_ERZ842401 | MGnify/ENA primary metagenome ERZ842401 (study PRJEB31892, sample SAMEA3878208) | bioreactor metagenome | biome: Moose rumen | place: Sweden | collected 2011-10 | study: EMG produced TPA metagenomics assembly of the PRJEB12797 data set... | reverse complement strand
TAAAGCGGCACGCGAGCTGGGTTCAGAACGTCGTGAGACAGTTCGGTCTCTATCTGTTGTGGGCGTAGGAATTTTGCGAAGGTCTGACACTAGTACGAGAGGACCGTGTTGGACGAACCTCCTGTGCATCGGTTGTCCCGCCAGGGGCACTGCCGAGTAGCAGCGTTCGGTTCAGATAAGCGCTGAAAGCATCTAAGCGCGAAGCTGGCTTCAAGATTAGAATTCCATTGAGGGTCGTTATAGACGATGACGTTGATAGGCGGCAGGTGTACAATGGTGACATAAAGCCGAGCCGTACTAATTGCCCGAACTCTTTTTCTCGAACTGTGATAAGTTTATGTGAGTCATTATTTCTATATCAATATATCGAACCTATATTAAGGTGGTTATATTGCTGAGGTCCCACCCCTTCCCATTCCGAACAGGGTCGTTAAGCTCAGCAAAGCCGATGGTACTGCTACGGTGGGAGAGTAGGTCGCCGCCACTTTCAGAGCCCTTCTGTCAACTGACTGAAGGGCTCTCTGTTTTGTGCCTGCTCTCTTCTCTTTCTACTATTATTTCACTTTCTCCACCCGTGTCAATCCGTTCTTTCCACCGATGACATAACCGTTATAATTGCCGTTTGCTGTTCTTAAATTATCTATTACTAACGCTTGACCTTCTGCTATTGTTCGGCATGAGAAGGTGTCACCTACCCCTAACTTGCTATTGCGAACTTCATCAACCTGCCACCTGAAATCGCCTAAATACTCTAATACGCAAACTCTGTCGGGTAACCACGCTATCCGTATCTGTTCGCCTAATACCATTTCTTCAGCTCTTATTACTTTTGTATAAATGAAGTCCGATTCCTCCCCGCTATGTGCGTAAGACCGCAATATCTCTATCACTGAGCCGCGCACATGCTCGTAGCCTTTCTTATAGCCCCATAGTCTGCTCAATGTATCCGGACTTACGTCTTTTTTTGTCGTTTGTTTAATTATCAAACTCAGTTCCGCAAAATCAGCCGGACTGTTAGGAATTTCTCCGTAACGTGCCTCTACGGCTTTCTTCGCCTGTTGCACTTCTATACTATCCAATCTTATCATATTACTTTTGTTTTAAGTTCCTGCAAAGATACTAATATTTTTTGATTTGTGAATAAAATACTATATCTTTGCAGTTGTAATGAATACTCCTAATTTTTCATCAGGTCCTATTCGAAGTTTGACTCAAAGTGAGTTAGGCTTTTCTGGTTTTACTGACTTCACTTTGCTGTCAGATGGTGGCCATAATCTTCTTTATAAGGCTCTTTTGAATGGCAAATGGGTGGTGCTCAAAGTTGCTAAAGAAGAAGAGGGCAACTCTGCTCGCAACCGTTTGCTTTTGCAACGCGAGTATGATATAATGCATGCCATCGACTGCCTATATGTCGTCAAGACATGGCAGATGACTGAAGTGCCAGAACTTGGACCGGCTATTGTCATGGAGTATGTGGCTGGCCGCTCGTTGGATAAATTCCTGGCGGAGACCCCGTCTTCTGCTGAGCGTCGCCGCGTAGCGGAAGAACTCATGGAAGCGCTTATTTTCCTCCATGACCGGCAAGTCGTCCACGGCGATCTGAAGTCCTCCAATATCCTTATTACGGACTCCGGCAATCATGTGCGGCTGATTGATTTCGGTTTTTCGGATACAGAGGCGTATGTCGCCAAGAATATAGGTTCTTCGCCGTCTATCTCTATGGAGAAACAACTGCCTTCCGATGTCTTGCTGACCGAACGGGATATCTATGCGCTTGGCAAGATATTAGAGATGCTTTTCCCACATTCGGCAAAACCCGTTACCCATCGTTGCCTTTCGTCTGGCAGAAAAAGATACACTTCTGTTCGTCAGGCCCGCACGGCTTTGCATCGCTATTGGCGAATGAGATGGTTATTGCCCATGTTGCTGTTTGTTACGATAGCAGTAATTCTCTTTCTTTGCCTGGGGCTGCCTTTGCTCAAACAGCAAACGACAGGAACACTTGCAATTGCACCCCAAGACACCGTTGTGCATAAAGATACCATTGTTCATAAAGATACCGTTGTGGTCGTAAAAACTACACAACCTCAGGTTGATGTCCAATGGCAAAATTTGAATATGAGTGCTGAGCGTGACTACCGCGAGTTATACCAAACTTATTCCGATTCTATTCGCCACTTGCAGTTCTTTAATGATGCTCGGACTGCGCATAATGCGTATGCATCGTTGATGTATCAAAAGAGCGAGAACTTCGTGAAAGCCCATCCGCAGTACGAAACGCAACTGCGTAATCAGTACTTGGCCATCTACGATCGCGATTACAAACGATTGGTGGATATTTATAAAGATTACCCGATAATGCGTGTCAATTTCAACGGCGATACAATTATTCTTCCGCTAAAGCCTCTTTCTGAATAAAACTCCCATATTTTTCTCATTAATTCATGGCTAATTAGGGCGCAATGGGTCAAACCTTTGCGCCTTTTCCTTTTTTAACATAATTTTGCAGCGATTTATTCTGGGAAAGCAGATACAACTATATGACGGAAGAAGCCGAAAATCCTCAAAAGAGTAGGCAAAACTTTAAAACTATTAATAATATGAAAAAAAAATTAATTTATGCAGTAATGGCATTATTTTGTTTAGCCATGGTTGCTTGTACTCCTTCTAACGATTCGTTGCTTGATCAGTATGAAAAAGCATGTAAGAAAGGAGACCGGGTAGAAGCGTTAAAAATTATGGAAAAGTTAGACGAAAACGAACTAACAATGGAACAATTGGAACGTTTTCAAAAAATCACTTTGGAAGCAAATTTTTAATCTTTAATCAATATGAAAAAGTATTTTAGTTTGTTTGTAATTGCATTTGCAATTATTTTAACCGGTTGCTCCAGTAAAAGCACTACCTTTGTGATCACAACAGATGACGCAGAGGATATGGGGGATGTGTACGGCAGTAACGATTTCTTTGAACCTGTTCCGGGCACATATACTATTTCTGCGGAAGAAAACGCACTTTCAACAACGATTGATTTAAAGATAGTTAAAAGATATGAAAATCCCGATTATATCGTAGAAAAATTCATTCTTGAAGCAAAAGATAAAGAAGGGCGTGATATTGAGATCAATCACAAGGATGTAGAGTTTGCCGCCGAAAATATGACATCTGCCTATAAAGACCTTATAAGTGCATCAATTGGAGATGTGGTTAAGGTTAAATTTACGTGCATACTTGCGGATAGTAAACAAGTGAAAGAAGTATTACAGTCCTTTGCTTCTTGCGACATAGAATTGCATGTAGATGAACCGGAAGAGGAGGATTTCCTGTCTGCACTTGAACGTGACATCTTAGAGGCAGAGGCAGATTTGGATGATGAAGATATGGAGAATTCTGGCTCTTCGGAAGATTGGGATGCCATATTGGATTCGTATGAGAGCTATATGGATCAGTATATCAAAGTTATGAAGAAAGTGAATGCGGGTGATGCTAATGCTTATTCAGAAATGATGTCATTAATGCAGGAATGCAATGAACTGAATGAAAAGTTGTCCTCTGCAAACGATAACATGAGCGTCGCACAAGCAACAAGATTCCAGAAAATTGCAGCAAAAATGGCTTCCGCGGCGGCTCAAATGTAAAATAACCAATCAAATTAAATTATTCTATTTATGGAAACTCAGCAACAAAATGCACCTTATGCCGTAGCGGCATTAGTGCTGGGAATTTGTTCCCTCGTTTTCGGATGTTTTTTTGTAGGCCTCATTTGTGGCATTGTAGGTCTTGTATTGGCTAACAAAGGCTTGGCTGCTTATCACGCTAATCCCGCTATCTATTCCGGTTATGGCATGCTCAATGCGGGACGGATTACTTCCATCATTGGTATCATTTTCGGCGCAATCTACATCGTTTATTATGTAGTTGTAGTGGCTATCCTTGGAACGGCCGGTTTCGCTTGGCTCGAATGGATGAACATTTTCTCCTAAACAATCAACTGAGTGTTCTTGTTATTGCCTTGTGCATATAAGCAACTCTTTGGTATAAGTTGTCCTTTGTGCGGCTTCCAGCGGGCTATGCTGCTCTTGCTGGATGGCCGCATTTTGGACAGCTTGTATCGTTTTCCCCCATGGCCGCTGATGGCAATATGGCTGCTCGTGCTTATTATCATGAGTGTCCGTGGAAAATCGAAGATATTCTTGTCACTCAAGTGGCCTTGGATACTATTGTTGCTTAGCCTTGCTTGTAATGCAATATGGCAGAATATTACGGAATGACAAATAATCTATGGCTAATCAGGGCGCAAAGACTCAACCTTTGCCCCTTTTGTTTTTTTATTGTTTTTTTACATATGCAAAATTGTGTAAGACTGTTGTAATAGGCTGTAGTACACCAAACGTGCGATGTGTGGCAATAATACAAAAATGCAGAAATATTTGTGTATTTCAAACCTTTATTGTATCTTCGCAGCGTCTTTATGAAAGACGCTGCGGGTCAGCGGACGCGGATGACATATTGAAAATTCTAATACACCAATTAGGTTCACAGAAATCTCGCAAGTTTCATAGGAATCGTAATAATTGGCATACATTAGTTCACGTTTGGTGTACTATTTTTGCTGTATTTACGATTCGGGCTATGCGAGAGCCTCTGTGAAGATATAGTGAGAGAGTAGTACATTTTTTTGTGCGTATCTGTATCGTTTGCCGCATACCCGCACTTGACTGGCGACCTACCTGTGCTTAGTTGGCTATTAATCCGCAGACAAACACGATAGATACACGATAGATATACGTTAGATACACGAAGGTTATACGTACGATTAAGCCGATAACAATCCGCAAGTTCTTTGTGAAATGACATTCCGCCATAGACTCATACTACTATTTCTCGGGGTTGCTACGATATCTGTGCAGGCAACCGATGCCGAACATTTCATAAGCTCGCTTCGTGAGCAGGGCTGGCGCATGGAGGGCTATTGCTTGTCATTCGATAGTACCCAACTCGTTTTGTCCGCCAAAACACCACAACGACCTTCCTACGATTTGTTCGAATCATCTTTCACTGCGCGCGGCGGATGGTCAAGACCCCTGCCGCTCAAAGGGGCCGTCAATACGCCACAAGACGAAATCCAACCCTCGCTCAGTTCTGATGGGAGAGACATTTATCTGATTCGGCGCACCATAGAAAACCCGGACTCCAAGAAGGAGCGACAAATAACGGTTTTATGCGCTTCCTCACTTGCTGATAATGGTGTATGGAGCGAGTCACAACCGCTCATTATTTCTAACGGCGCAGACTTGACGCCTTGTATTCTGCCTGACAACCAAACGCTTATCTTTGCTTCCCGACGCAGTGAAGAGAGCAAAAAACAACCGCCGCTGTTGCTATATTACACCAAAAAAGCCGGTAAATACAATTGGTACATACCCCAACCTCTCATTGCCACTCCGGTGGAGGGTGAGCAATACTCGTCACCCGTTTATTTGCCCGCAGAGAAGTCCATTCGTTATGTGGCAGAGACCTGTCATAAACGCGACACTGTACGCACCGACAGAACCTTGCGCCTGCCGGAGAATTTCAAACCCGAGCCGGTGATGTCGCTGACGGGAAAAGTGCTGCAAACAGATAGCACTACACTCTCCACAGCTCTTGTCAATGTATATGATGCCATCACTTTCGAACTATTGCAGCAAACAAAAGTTCAGGCAGACGGAAGCTATCGTTTGGCGTTGCCTCGAGGCATTTGCTATCGGATAGACATCTCCGCTCCCGACTATTCCCGCGCCTATATAACCTATGATTGCCGCAGCCTAAAGCAAGACTCGAAGGAGCAACTAACAACCCTCCTGACAAAACAAATAGAACTGATAGTGAATACTTTCGATGTCGATGTGGTGGCACCTGTCGAGGCTGAACTTCAAATCCGTGAATTACCATCCCGCCGACTCTTGCCCCTAAAAGCCAAAACGTTGCGAGAAGGACAATATGCTGTCAGTCTGCCTCTTGGTGCTTATTATGAGATTGATTTGAAGGCCCCCTGCTACACCGATACCGCCTATCTGATTGATGCTCGGAAAGATGTGCTCTTCAGTAGAGCGGAACTTGATATGGAGATGCGTCACGGCAAAACTCCTCTTCACGTGGAAGTTGTTGATGCAGAAACAGGTGAAACGTTGCAGACTATGATAGAAATGGCGAACCAATCTCGCAAAGAACAGTGTTTCATACAAGCGGCAGCGGATAAATCTTATCAGACGGAAGTACGCTTGGGGGATACCTATTTCTTTAAGTTCAATGCCGAGGGTTATTTCTATGCCGACACTTTGCTGCCGGTAGCAACCGATGCCCGACAACTCTCTCTCCGTGTGGCACTTCGTCCCCTTCGGAAAGAAACCGTTCTGCAACTCAGCAATATCACATTTGAGTATAACTCCTCCTCACTCATGGAGTCCTCCTTCCCGCAACTGAACAATGTGGTGGAACTGATGAAGCAAAACCCCAACCTCAAAATCGAGCTCTCTGCGCATACCGATGACCACGGCACCGATGCCTATAACGACCGTCTCTCCACCCTTAGAGGCGAGGCTGCCAAACACTATCTTGTACAGAAAGGCATAGCGCCCGAGCGCATCAATGCCATCGGATATGGCAAACGCAAACCGCTTGTGCCGAACGATACCGAGGAAAATCGTGCCATCAACCGGCGTGTGGAGTTCAAAGTGCTCGAAATATAGATGATGATTAATGAATGGAGAACAGAGAAAAATGAAGAAATATCTCATCATATTGTTTGGTGGCCTATGTCTCACCTCATGGGCGCAGCCCTCATATAAGGAGTTGACGGCTCGTTTGCCCCATCTGTCTCCTTATGAGGCACTATATGAATTGAGCGAGTATCAAGCCTTCTTCCCTTCGCAGCCGCATCCCTACTACCGTATGGGCTCCATTTGCTATGACCTCATTCCTACCGAGCATCCTATCTTGGCATTTGGCGAACTAAAAACCATTCTCTATAACGCACGTCTCTATTATGGCAACTGCCTGCATTTTGCGCAGAATCAATCGCTCAAAACCGACTATTTCCCGGGTGTTCCCCTCTCCGGCGGGCGTCTTATCTATGACGACCTCGACCATTATCTGCGAGCCCGTATTGATACCGTCAATAATATAACCGCCAGGGTGAATGAACTGCACGACTCGTTTTATGCATTAGTCGAGCAATATAACCGATGTGTGGCTCTCTATACCGATTTCGTCGGGCGATACGACCGGCAGAAAAATGCTGACCTGTTGCTCACCGAGACCGATGGCGTGTTGCTGCAGAACTTGCAAGCCAAAGCCGATTCGCTGCCTATGCTAATCAGCCGTTTCCAATCGGCTTTGCAGCAATATCCCGTCAGCGGCTATCAACCCCGAATCAGCTTCAAACCCATTGAATTGTATCGCTTGGACGGCATCACTGTGGCCGATTTCCTGCAACAAGAAGTGGTGCTGTGGGATTATGCCGATTGGACTCGCCGATTTTCCGATAACCAAAAGAACAATATCGCTCTGCTGCGTGCTGAAATTCTTAAGCAGCAGCAAACACTCCTTTCGGGCCTGTCCCGATGGCAGCAAGATACGGCTTTCTATACGCGGCTCCCTGAGGAGAATGATCAAAGTGTTCTTCTGAATCGTATCGACCGCTTCGACTACGGCTCTTTCCTCATTCCTTTGTTCACTGCCGAACAGCATCTGCTCGGCGCATCCATTGAGGCGCATGATGCCCTGTTTGTAACTCCTTCCACCTATACCGACGATTCCCTCACCAAAGCACTATTCCTTATTTGGAATATGCAAAACAGAAAACATCAAGCTGACGGACTCGAAAGAGAAATACGTGTTAGGTATTCCCAAGAACAACAGCGCAAACATGCCGATTTCTTGCAACGCTTCTATCCCGACAACTCCCTTTTTGACTCGCTCGGCACCTATGCCGCTCTGGCTAACAACTTGCTGAACAAGACGGTTATGTTCTTTGTTTCCAATGTCAAGTCTTATGTGAATGAGTCTGCCGCCGCTCCGCTACCTGCCCTGCCTAAAAAATGGCGGGTGCCTGCCAATGCGAAAGAACAATATAGGGTGAAGAATTCCTTGACTCAAGAATTGTTTGTTGCCTATCTGATGCCCTCCGCCGAGATGTCCAATTTGCTCTGTATCGTTCGTCTCAGTCCTGAAGGCACGGAACTGACCCGACTCGAACTTCGCGCAGAAGCCGTGGTGAAACAAATTGTTCAAGTGGACACCGAATGGCTCGCAGTGCTTGAATATGAGCAATATGCAGGACAAAAAGCACACTCCGGCAAAGGACTGATGTCGGTCCTGTTCAATGCTGAAGGAAGGGTGGGGCACATCAATTTCTATAATGCCTCTGCACCTGACAATCTGCTTTTGGTGCACAAACTGCAGAGCAACCTGTTGGCTGTTGTTTCAGAGCAAGACTCCTTGCCCGTCATTCGCTTTATTGATGCCAATGGTGAAATTAAAAAATAAAATCGCCGGGGCAAACGCAGCTTAATTACACTCGTTGGAGGGATATAATGGTATATAGTTGGTCTCATCTTTCTAATAATAACCGTTCTATCCTCAATAGACTCCCCTGAGGCACTTTTCAAGCTCCTAACCCATCATCGCAAAAGCAGTATCTTTGCCGCCGCCTTGAAACCCCTTTGCAGCACATTTATTGCACCCAAACACGATAGATACACGATAGATATACGATAGATACACGATAGATACACGATAGATAAACGATATATTCTGCGGATTTGATAATGATTTGGTAAAGCCCCTGCTCTGCTCTGCTTATCCTTATTTTAGCGATATTTACAAGATTTGAGATTGTTTTGATGCGTTTACCCTGTAAAAATAGTATTACCATTTTGTCATTTGAAGAAAATATCGTAACTTTGCAGGGTCTATAAAAAAACTCAACTAATTATCAACATAATAAAATATCAAAAACTATGTTTATTGAAAACGTACATGCTCGTGAGATTTTGGACTCACGCGGAAATCCTACCGTAGAGGTGGAAGTAACTCTTGAATGTGGTGTGATGGGGCGCGCAAGCGTACCTTCTGGTGCGTCAACAGGTGAGAATGAAGCCCTTGAACTGCGTGATGGCGACAAAGGACGCTATCTCGGCAAAGGTACTCTCAAAGCCGTTAAAAATGTTAATGACATCATTGCTCCCGAACTTATCGGTGTAAGTGTACTCGAGCAACGCGCTATTGACGAACTGATGCTCCGTCTCGATGGCACTCCCACCAAATCCAAACTCGGTGCTAACGCCATCCTCGGTGTCAGCCTCGCTTGCGCTCATGCGGCTGCCAATTATCTGGAGATTCCTCTCTATCGCTACATCGGTGGCGCCAACGGACACGTACTTCCCGTTCCGATGATGAACATCATCAACGGCGGTGCTCACTCCGATGCTCCCATCGCTTTCCAAGAGTTCATGATTCGCCCCGTAGGTGCTCCCTCTGAGCGTGAGGCCATACGTATGGGGGCAGAGGTGTTCCATGCACTTGCCAAACTGCTCAAGAAACGCGGCCTGAGCACTGCTGTAGGTGACGAAGGCGGCTTCGCTCCCGCTCTTAATGGCATCGAAGATGCTCTCGACAGCATCATCCAAGCCATCAAAGATGCAGGCTATGAACCCGGTAAAGATGTCAAAATTGCTATGGACTGCGCTGCTTCCGAGTTCGCTACCTGCGAAAACGGAGAGTGGTTCTACGACTATCGCCAACTCAAAGACGGCAAGAAGAAAGATCCTAACGGTAAGCGACTGACCGCTGCACAGCAAATCGACTTCCTCGAAGAACTCATCAATAAATATCCTATTGACTCTATCGAGGATGGTCTCGATGAGAACGACTGGGACAACTGGGTTCTCCTCACCAAACGTATCGGCGACCGCTGCCAACTGGTAGGTGATGACCTTTTTGTTACCAATGTGAAGTTCTTGGAGAAGGGTATTAAGATGGGGGCTGCCAACAGTATCTTAATCAAAGTTAACCAAATTGGTTCACTTACCGAAACCCTTGATGCTATCGAGATGGCTCACCGTCACGGCTATACCACCGTCACCTCTCACCGCTCAGGCGAGACCGAGGACACAACAATTGCCGACATCGCTGTTGCTACCAACTCCGGTCAAATCAAAACCGGCTCACTCTCGCGTACCGACCGTATGGCTAAGTATAACCAACTCATCCGCATCGAAGAAGAACTGGGTGACCGCGCTGTTTACGGCTATAAGAAACTGCGCTAAACAGACGTGCTGATAATAATGACAAACAGCAGGAATTTTCCTGCTGTTTGTTGTTTTTTTTCGAAAGGTTTCGATATGAAAAATAAGAGTTTATTCCTTTTTGCTAATAGGCGGAAAATCAGGAAAGTAGAGATGGGTTATGTTTTTCCCCCTCGTTTTATGGGATATATAAAAATGATAAATATATTATTTTAATCTGTAGTTATTTATTACATTTGCGACAGATTTATTAACCATCCCAATTTTATAAAGCCATGAAAAAACTATTCTCTCTTTGCTTATGCTTTATGGCAAGTGTGGCACTCCTTTCCGCTGCCACCATTTCCGTCAGTCCCGGTACGGGAACTATCAAAGCTGCTATCAGCAATGCCTCGTCCGGTGATGTACTGGTGCTCGCTGCCGGCGAATACACCGAGTCATCCACTCTCCGACCCGGGGCCAAAGCACTTACTATCAAAGCCGCTGATGGAGCCACTTGCACCGTCAATATGGGAAGCCGTTTCGAAGTAGTCGCCAATTTCTCTTTGCAAAATCTTATACTGAAAGGTGCAAGCACCGAACTGCTTAGAATGGCTAAAGGTACTACACCTTACGATGTAAGTGTAACAGGTTGCCGCCTCAGTGGATGCACAAGTAAATACATTCGCGTCTATTTCGATGAAGATAACGAAACACAACCCACATCTCCTCGCGTCAATAACGTCACAATACAAGATTGTGTATTCCTAATGGGCACTGACGCTGCCAATGCGGTTCGTGCCTTCCATGCCGGACCATGGGCGCACCTGCTTTTCAATGGACTGTCTATAAAGAATTGCACTTTCGATGGAGGCAAAAACGGAACAGGGCGTATCATCTATGTCAGCGCAAATGCACCCGATGCCGACCTGCCTAATGCCGTTGATATGCAAGGAACGGTGGAAGTGGACCATTGTACTTTCTATAATAGTAAAGAAACACGAGGAGTCTATTTTCCAAATATCAATGGCACACATATCACCAATTGCATCTTCATGAACCCGGAAGAAAGAGCCAATACGGTCAGTTATGCCCTCTATGGCAAAGATGCACTAATAGAGAATAGCCTGTCTTGGAATGCACCCATCAAATTAGATTACGACGCAACGCAGAAATCATGCGTGATGCGAAACCCCTATTTCGTGGATGCAGATAATGGCAATTTCCAACTCTATAAAAACAGTATCGCTGTTAATATGGGTACCGACGGCACTACCATCGGTGACCCGAGATGGGGCGTATCTTCCGAAAACTATGACAATAGCGATGAACCCTATACTCCCTATAAGATGCCCTACACAATGGCTCCTACCACCACGTCTATAAAAGTGGTGTGGCAAATGGCGGATGAGAGCGAAGCAACAGATGCACTCATCTATTACGGAACCGACCCCGATAACCTCAACCAACAAGTTACTTCCAACGACGGATGAAACGTCGCTGACGAAGGATTCGTTCATGTCGTAACACTTACCGGCCTGCAACCCAACACGCGATATTATTTCACTGTCGGGGCTAACGCTACACGTCGCTTGGATAAAATAAGCTCTACCAAAACTGCACCCGAACAAGGTACTGCCTACCGCATATTCTCCATCAGCGATATCCATGGTAATGCACGCAACAACTGGTCCAATATGCAGGACTTCATCTGCAATCTCAACTGCGATATCTCACTCATGAACGGTGACTTCGTTTCAAGCAAAGGCAACGACCGCAACTGGAACAACTACTTCTTCACTCCGGGTGCCCAATTCCTCGGACAAGTGCCCCTCATGTCCTCCGTCGGCAACCATGAGACAGGCGACCCCTTCACTTATCGCTGGTCGTCCTACTACGACTATTTCCACCAATTCTCGCACGGCGAGTCGGAAGGAGACCTCATCGACCCGCGTGGAGAAGCCTATTTCCACTTCGTGTACGGTAATGCCGATGTTGTCATGCTCAACCTCAATGGCGATCCAAGCTCACCCGAATTTGCACCGGGTAGCAAACAATATCAATGGGCTGATTCCGTACTCAATGCTTGCGACCGCCCCTGGATTATTATCTGCCACCACGTGGGAGTCTATACCACTGGTTATCACGGCCAGTGGTCGGAAGAACCCAAACAAATAGCACCGCTCTTTGAAAAATATGCTGCCAAAGGCAAACATATCCTCTCTCTCTCAGGAGATGACCACTCCTTCGAACATCTCTATAAAGATGGAGTTCACTATGTACGACCGGGTTGCGGACGCGATGCCAACTACAACCAGCAGAAACAACTTGTGGACTACAAGTATTCCATGTTCTACCGCAAAGTGTCCTGCTTCTCCACACTCGACATGGCTGCCGATGCCTCCAAAATAGCCCTTACTGCCTACGACTCCGTCGGTAACATCTTCTATACCTACGACTTCCTGCTTGATGGAGAAACCATCAACCCCTCTATCAACTTCACTGTACCGGCTACCGAGGTTGAAGCACAAGACTCCATCAAACTCCAATGGTACACCTTCGACCCTGCTAACGATGCAGTCGTCTCCCTCTATTATTCCACACAAGCCAACGCCACATCCGTTGAGGGAATGACACCGATAGCGGAGAATCTGGCAAACACAGTGGAGAAATACGTATGGAATACACGATACATCACGCCCAAGGGCAAATATTATGTCTATGGCACTATCAGGTCGGGCGGAAAAACCTATCTCAGCTCCAATAAAGCCATTGTCACACTCTTGGAAGATGTCACTCCCCCACCGGCACCTACTGGCATGACAGGACAAGTCCTGAATAACCAATATTGTATATATTGGAAAAATCCTACCCACTTGGTTCACCTCGATACTTTGCTCGCCGACTTCAATGCCAATGTGGGAAGCATGGAGGCGGTAGGTGAAGACGGAGCAGTCATGAATCTATCGCTTGAGAATAATGCACTCAAATGTGATTACAACCTGACTACGGCATGGGCAACGGCAGCGGCTGAGTTCGTGTTCCAACAACCCGTCAATCTCCAACAAACACCGGTTCTCAATTTCCGACTCAAAGGTAACGGAACATCCATACCGCTCCGTATCGTTTGTAAGAATATGTCTGCAGGGCACGAAGACTGGTGGTACACCGAGAAATACACGCTCGAATCTGCCGATTGGCAAGACATAGCTTTGAAGATGAGTCAGCTGCAACCATTCGATTGGTACACCAATTCCGACGAATGGAACCATGCCGAGGGAATGGTGCGTATCTCCTTTGGTGTCTCCACTGAGGCTGCCGTTTCCGGCACTTTCTTGTTGGATGACATTCACCTGTCAGGTGATATCCTTCCTGCTCCCGATTATCAAGAAACAGTCGTACTTCGCAAAGACAATGCTTTTCCTGCTTCGCATACCGACGGAGTCGAAGTGTATCGCGGTACCGAAGAACAATGTGTGGACAACACGGCAGATGTCAGCAGAGTGTACTATTATGCAGCCTTTGCTGCCGATGATATGGGCAACTGGTCGGCAGCTGAGCCTTCTGCACAATGGGTCACAACCTCCCCATATACCGATTTGTCAACGCTTGACAATGTGTTAAATACGGCAAGAAAAGTATGGAGAGAGGGTGTCCTCTATATCGAACACAACGGAACTACCTACAACCTGCTCGGTACAGCAGTACCTATGAAATAAATGATAACCCGTTGACGGAATCATGGCACATATATATATCGCCTCATAGCTTTAGTTAGTACCCATAGCATATTGACGAAAAAAATAGAACCAAAATAGAATCAAACACAAGAATAAACTCTATTTGCTCTTAACCGACTCATTTCCTGTACACATAAAGCATACAGCAAAAGGACAATCTTAGGTTATTCTTAGGTTATTCTTAGGTTATTCTTAGGTTATTCTTAGGTGATTCAGCGGACATCATAACCATATAATGCCTATATAAACAGAAATTCTTATACCTACATCCCAAGAGTAATATAGGCTTAATTCCCCAACGGATAAAGATTCATAATAGAGCACAAAAAAGAGAACCATCGTCAGATGGCTCTCTTTTTTGTATTCACTCTATGGGTTAACTTAGTTTCTTTAATAGTTCGCGCATATCTACTGCTTTGGCAATGATGCCCTTCAAGTCTTCTATGCGTACACGCTCCTGCTGCATGGTGTCACGGAAACGGATGGTTACACAGTTGTCTTGCAGGGTGTCATGGTCCACGGTAATGCAGAATGGAGTGCCGATAGCATCCTGACGACGATAACGCTTGCCGATGCTGTCTTTCTCATCATAGGCGGTTTTGAAGTCAAACTTCAAGTCGTTCATTATCTCACGAGCTTTCTCGGGCAGACCGTCTTTCTTTACAAGAGGCATCACGCAGGCCTTCACCGGTGCCAACACGGGCGGCAAATTCAATACCACACGCATATCACCGCCTTCCAACTGCTCTTCTTTGTATGCTGCACACATCACGCTGAGGAACATACGGTCCACACCGATACTGGTCTCAATCACATACGGAGTGTAAGATTGGTTCAACTCAGGGTCGAAATACTCAATCTTCTTGCCTGAATATTTGGCATGCTGGCTCAAGTCAAAATTGGTCCTGGAGTGAATACCCTCCACTTCTTTGAAGCCAAACGGCATCAGAAACTCAATGTCGGTGGCAGCATTCGCATAGTGTGCCAACTTGTCGTGGTCGTGGAAACGATATTTCTCGTCACCGAGTCCGAGTGCCTTGTGCCAGCGAAGGCGGAACTGTTTCCAGTGCTCAAACCACGTTAACTCCTCACCGGGACGAACAAAGAACTGCATCTCCATCTGCTCAAACTCACGCATGCGGAACACAAACTGACGTGCCACTATCTCATTGCGGAAGGCTTTGCCAATCTGAGCAATACCGAAAGGAATTTTCATGCGACCTGTCTTCTGCACATTCAGGAAGTTCACAAATATGCCTTGTGCCGTCTCTGGGCGAAGATAAATTTTCATAGCTCCGTCCGCAGTACTTCCCATCTCGGTTTGGAACATCAGGTTGAACTGACGGACATCCGTCCAGTTGCGGGTACCGCTGATAGGACATACTATCTCTTCATCCAAGATAATCTGCTTCAGTTCCTGAAGGTCGTTGTCGTTCATTGCCTTGGCATAGCGCGTATGTAGTGCCTCACGTTTCTCAATGTGTTCTTTCACCCTCGGGTTGGTCTCACGAAACATCTTCTCGTCGAAACTGTCACCGAAACGTTTAGCGGCTTTGTCTATCTCCTTCTGAATCTTCTCGTCGTATTTGGCAATCTGATCCTCAATCAGCACATCGGCACGGTAGCGTTTCTTCGAGTCGCGGTTGTCAATCAAAGGGTCGTTGAAAGCATCCACATGCCCCGAGGCTTTCCATGTGGTCGGGTGCATGAAAATGGCGGCATCAATGCCGACAATATTCTCATGCAGCAGCGTCATCGACTCCCACCAATAGCGTTTGATGTTGTTTTTCAGTTCCACGCCGTTCTGACCATAGTCATATACGGCTCCTAAACCATCGTAAATCTCACTACTTGGGAATACAAAACCATATTCCTTGCAGTGGGCTACCATCTTTTTGAAGGTTTCTTCTTGTGTTGCCATAAAATATCTTAGTGTTTTGTTAATACGCGCTTGTGCTATATACTAAAATTGCTTGCAAAGATACGAAGATTTGTCGAATTGTAAAAATATTTGTGTATTCTTGTTTTTTTTTCTATCTTTGCGACCGCTAAACTGACAGCCTCTCTTGATGAAAAATATTCGCAACTTTTGTATCATAGCGCATATCGACCATGGTAAGTCCACCATCGCCGACCGACTGCTTGAATATACCAATACCGTCGATAAAAAGGACATGGAGAATCAAGTCCTTGATGACATGGACCTGGAAAAGGAACGCGGTATTACCATCAAGAGTCATGCAATACAGATGCAATGGCAGGGCTATACCCTTAATCTGATTGACACTCCGGGACATGTTGACTTCTCCTATGAAGTCTCCCGTTCCATTGCTGCCTGCGAAGGAGCACTGCTCATCGTTGATGCCTCACAGGGCGTACAGGCGCAGACCATCTCCAACCTCTATATGGCACTCGAACATGACCTCGAGATTATACCCGTCATGAACAAATGCGATATGGACTCCGCTATGCCCGATATGGTGGAGGATGAGATTGTGGAACTGCTCGGATGCAAACGTGAGGAGATTATTCGTGCCAGCGGCAAGACGGGCATGGGAGTGGAAGATATCCTCAATGCCATAGTGGAACGTATCCCAGCTCCGCAAGGTGACCCTAAAGCACCGCTGCAATGTCTCGTATTCGACTCCGTTTTCAACTCCTTCCGTGGCATCATCGCTTACTTCAAAGTGGTGAACGGCACCATACGCAAAGGCGACTTGGTCCGCTTCTTCAATACAGGCAAAGAATATGATGCCGACGAGATAGGCATTCTTAAACTCGACATGCAACCCACACAAGAACTCTCTGCGGGTAATGTGGGCTATATCATCTCCGGCATCAAAACCTCCACCGAAGTCAAGGTGGGCGACACCATCACCCATGTGGCACGCCCCTGCGACAAGGCTATTGAGGGATTCGAAGAGGTAAAACCGATGGTGTTCGCTGGCGTCTATCCTATCGAAGCCGAAGATTATGAGAATCTCCGAGCCTCGCTCGAGAAACTCCAACTCAACGATGCCTCACTCACCTTCACACCCGAGTCGTCGGTGGCATTAGGCTTCGGCTTCCGCTGCGGCTTCCTTGGATTGCTGCACATGGAAATCGTACAAGAACGTCTCGACCGCGAGTTCGATATGGACGTCATCACTACGGTGCCCAATGTCAGCTATAATGTGTATGACAAACATCTCAACAAAATTGAAGTCCATAATCCTGCCGGTATGCCCGATGTGGCGATGATTGACCATATAGAAGAACCTTATATCCGTGCCTCTATCATCACCGCTACCACTTATATCGGCAATATTATGACCCTTTGTCTCGGCAAACGCGGCGAACTGGTCAAACAAGAATATATATCAGGCAACCGCGTGGAAATCCTCTTCGATTTGCCACTTGGAGAAATCGTCATCGACTTCTATGACAAACTCAAGTCCATCTCCAAAGGCTATGCCTCCTTTGATTATCACGCCAATGGTTTCCGGCAATCCGACCTCGTCAAACTCGATATCCTGCTTAATGGTGAACAGGTGGATGCGCTCTCCACACTCACGCACCGCAGCAATGCACTCGACTTCGGCAGACGCATGTGCGAGAAACTCAAAGAACTCCTGCCCCGTCAGCAGTTCGATATTGCTATCCAGGCAGCTATCGGGCAGAAAATTATAGCGCGGGAAACCGTTAAACAGGTGCGAAAGGATGTAACGGCGAAATGCTACGGAGGCGATGTGAGCCGCAAACGAAAACTCCTTGAGAAACAAAAACGGGGTAAAAAACGAATGAAGCAAATCGGCAATGTGGAAGTTCCGCAAAAGGCATTCCTCGCCGTACTGAAATTGGATTAGTAGAGACGCACAATTGCGTCTCATGAATGAGAGGAATAATTGTTTTATGAGGAAAAAGTGCTGTATTTTTTCAATTAACGTGGAAAAACCGACAAACTATTGCATTGCAAAATTATAATGCTTAATTTTGTGGCTGTAATAACTACAAATCATAATACTTATGGAACATTTGATACCTGCTTGGATGTTAATCCCCTTTGTGGTAATGCTTCTCAGTATTGCCATCTTGCCTCTGCTGCCGAAAGTGGGGGAATGGTGGGAACATAATTTGCACAAATTGTATGTATCCCTCTTGCTGGGTACGCCGGTTGCTATTTGGCTTTGTCTGAATGGTATGACTCATGACCTGATTCACCAGATGGTGTATGACTATGTGCCGTTTATTTTGCTCTTGATGGCGCTTTTTGTCACCACGGGTGGTATCCGCATCAAGGGTGACTTCGTGGCTACACCGCTCACCAACACCATCATCCTCGCCATCGGGTGGGTGCTCGCCTCTTTCATGGGAACCACAGGGGCTGCCATGCTGCTCATCCGTCTGCTCTTGGACACCATTCAGCAACGTAAGTATCGTGTACATACCGTGTTGTTCTTCATCGCCATCATTGCAAACTGCGGAGGTCTGCTCTCGCCACTTGGAGACCCGCCATTGTTCCTGCTCTTCCAAAGAGGTGTGCCATTCGCTTGGTGGTTGCAAAATATGATAGGAGAATGGGCCGTAACAGGCATCCTATTGCTCCTCATATATTTCTGCATCGATACCTATTACTATAAAAAAGAGCCGATTGTCAATATCATGGCTGATGTGCGTGAGCAAAGAAAACTACAGATGTCAGGGCTCATAAACATATTCTGGTTGCTATGCGTAATAGCTTCCACCATGTTCATCAACAAAACCTATATCCCTGCTATGGGCGCAGAGAACGCTCCATGGTACCTGCGACTCCTGCGCGAGTGGGCATTCATCCTTATTATCTTAGGCTCTTGGGTTACCACTAAAAAACAAGTCCGCATCGATAACAACTACTCTTGGGCTCCTATTCTCGAAGTGGCTTGTGTCTTCCTTGGTATATTCGCTACCATGACGCCCGCTCTCATGTTTTTGCAGCAACATCCGCTGCCTGTGACGGCTCCATGGCAGTTCGTCTATACAACAGGTGCCCTCTCTGCCTTCCTTGACAATGCACCCACCGCCATGGTCTTCTATGCTACGGCCACCACCCTCCCTTTAGCAGAGGGAACGGCAACCGTGGCAAACATAGCGCCAGAGTTTATGAAAGCCATCTCTATGGGTGCAGTATTCTTCGGAGCACTCACCTATATCGGCAATGGACCTAACTTCATGGTAAAGGCCATTGCAGAGCAGGACGGAATAAAAATGCCTTCGTTCTTCGGCTATATGATTAAATTCTCACTTATTATTCTTCTCCCTGTATATATTATCGTTCAGTTGATATTTATTTAATCTTCCATTCGAAAATCTTATTATATGGAACATAAAGAAATGAATCTTTTTGATTTGTGTGCCGCCTTCTTCGGTTGGATTGGCAAGTGTGTGAAGTGGTGTTGGAATTTGCTGCTGGACAGCATTCGCCTCTCTTTGCAGAAGTGGTATATAGTGATGCCTGTCGTAGTTGTGTTTTTTATTGTCGGTCTGCTCTTGGCTCATCCCTCACGCCGTGTTTATAAGGTGGAGGCGCAACTATGGCTCAACGGACCTCAAGCCTTTGAGGTAAACGAAGCCGTAAAACCGCTCGGCAATCTGTTACCCGGAGAAATGTACGCAGGCCAGACCTTGGAGCAGTTGCTACAACTCCCACCCGAACAGGTGTTTGGTGTAGAAGGCGTAGAGACCTTCCCTGTCATTGACTTCCTTCGTGACAGCACTGCCGATGCCGTTGATTACAAACGCAAACATAAACTCACCGATACACTCAATGTGGTGATGAAACAGTGTGTCCAACTCCGTTTCCGTACACGCCGCCCGCAGAACGCGGCTGTCGTGGGGCAGGCAGTGCTGGACTATCTGAACCGCAACCCTACGTTCCAAAGTGCATACGAAGGTAAAATGAACGTGCTGCGTCAGCAAAACGATTTCTATACAAAACAAGTTGCCAAAGCTGACTCCATCGCTGATGCCTTCTATCTTGAAACCGGCAAGGATGCCGTACAGATACAGAGCCGTAGTAACAACCTCCTGATGGGCAAACGAGAAGTGGAATCTTTCTATCCGCAACTGCAGGCGATGCTCAACGAGGCAAAGAAAACACAACACGAAATCGCCCTTGCCACGGCTCCCGTGGTGGCACCTCAAGGCTTCGTCATCAACCGCAATGCAGTCAATCGCTATTCCAACTGCGGCATCATCGCTTTGCTGTTGGGCTATATCATCGGCTGTCTGGTGGCGTATGCCGTCAAGCGGCGTGAAGACCTGAAGGCTTGGCTCAAGAAGAAATAAAATGACTTTTCTTGATATACTCAAAGGCGGATGGAACGGACTGTTGGATTTGTTCTTTCCGCCTTGTTGTGTGTTATGCGGCAAACTGCTGGAGAAAGAGGAACAATATCTGTGTGCCGATTGTCTGAGCAAACTGCCGCGTACCGATACCGCCGAGCATCGTGCCAATCGACTGGAGGCGTTGTTTGCCAACGTGGATAAAATGTTGAGAGGAGCCGCTTTCTGCTATTACACCCACGACTCCGATTTCCGTCGGCTCATTCACCTCGTCAAATATGCCGGCAAGGCGGAACTCGGAGAATATCTTGGCGAACTGGCAGGTCATGAGATGTCGGCTTCCGGATTCTTCAATGGCATCGACTGTCTTGTTCCCGTGCCGCTCCATACTAAACGCTTGCGCCGTCGCGGGTTCAACCAGGCGGAGTATATCTGCCGTGGACTAAGCAAGGCTACCGGCATTCCCGTTGATACCTCTCATCTTGTCCGACTTAGGGCCACTTCCTCGCAAACAACTCTCAATGCCGAAGAGAGAAAAGCCAACATGAAGAATGCCTTCGATGTGCGGAATCCGAAAGAATGGACAGACAAACATATATTGCTGGTGGACGACATTGTCACCACGGGTGCCACTCTTCGTGAGTGTATGCAGAAAATAACTCCAATCCGGGGTTGCCATATCTCCGTCTTTACACTGGGTCTCGCAGGCATGCAATGATTGTCCGTTGCTCTGTTGCCGCACCCCCTAAAATGTATGGATATATTCGCAATATTTGTGTATTTGAAATAAAGATTGTACTTTTGCAGATGCTATAATGAAATATTAACCGCACAATAAATTAAAAACCAATGAAAAGAGTATTTTTAGTAGCCTTTATGGTGTTTTGCACATCTGTAGTGATGATGGCAAAGATTAAGGAGTTGCCTCAGGCAGCGCAACAATTCATTGAGCAGTATTATCCCGGAAGCACAATTCTCCTTACCGATTGCGGCAATTCTTCCTGCAAGGTGCTGTTGGACGACAATACCCAAATCACCTTCAACAAAAAAGGAGTTTGGACGGAGATTGACGCCGAGAAAACGGAAACCGGTATTCCTGTCAGTCTGATTGAAGGGAATGCCCTTCAGGTGGTGCAACTTAAGTTTGCCGACCGCAAGATAATAGATGCTTCGCAAGACAAAAAAGGCAACAAAGAGTTTGAACTCTCCAATGGTGCCGAACTCAAATGCGATGCCAACTGGACCGTCAAAGCCATTGAATTTGGCGATTGATATCGGCTTGTTACACTTTATAGGAGACTGTCTAACGCTTTTCATGGTTAGACAGCCTCTTTTTTTGTTTATAGTAATTACCATGTACCTTACCCGTTGACGAAATACAAATAAAAAATTTGGCAATTTTTCCCCTCGAGACTCACTCCGTTTTTCCCCAAAAAAGTGCACCTTTTTAGCGGACATGTAGCGGACATGCAGCGGACATCGTGCATACTTTTGGGTATAATATTCTTATTATGTGAAGGTTATAAGCATAAAAATGGCTATTTTCGCTCTCTATCTGCAAAAAAATCATCAAAAAAATTTGGCAATTTTTCCCCTACTGATAATTTTTGTTGTATTAATTCCGCCAATGGGTATATTCTTTTTTTTTACTGTAGTTATGATACACATCTCTTGCGTATATGAAATATAAGTTGTATTTTTGCAGCGTCAATTTCTCGGAATTGGCATTGTATTGATATAAAGAAGCGTTTGCTTTCGCTCTTGAGAACTGAAAAACTAGGAATCTTTCATACTCAACAAATGAGACGATGGCAAATAGTCTTCACGCATAGCGTGGAGTTCTATCTGCATACTCATTTGTCAATTAGGTTTTCCTAGTACCTATCAGTTCTCGGGTGTGTGGCATAGCAGCCTCACGCTTTTTTTGTATTTCTTCTTGTTAGAGGTTGGACAAGATAAAAATAAACCGATGTGGCGATGGGATATAACAGACCATAGGAAAAAATGAAAAAAATTAACTTTATTTTAGTGAGTACAATTGCTTTATTATTTACAAGTTGTAATGATAATACAATTACAGAAAAGAATATTGTTGGCGATTGGAAGTGGATTACTGTCGAAGAACATGTATTAGATGCAGATATAACTATACTTAGACATATTACAAATGACCCTGAAAAACTTGTTGATACATCAGGTGATGTATTAATGAATACCTATTTTAATGCAGGTACACTGCATCTGAAAGAAGATGGAACAGGCAGTGTTTTTGGAGATGACGGAAGTTGGTGGCTTTCTAAAGATGAATATATGCGGATTCGCTGGTCAATGAGTGATGATAAACTTATTATCATTGATGATGAAAGTGAGAGTATTACATATACTATCAAATCCTTGAATGGAAATACATTAATTTTGTCTGACTTCTATTCTGAAGCAATTAAAGAGCCATTAGAAGGTGAAGAAGAAGACATAATAGGAAAGGTTATTAAGTATAGATTTGATTTCCGACTTGAGCGCTATTGATAAATAGCAGTAAAATCTTAAAAATATCATTATGAATCGTTTGCTTAATATTGTTTTTGCATTATTCTTTACATTTTGTTCTTTATCTGCCCAGGACATCATTATTACAAATGATGCCAAGAAGATAGATGCAAAGATTTTGGAAGTATCAAAGTCAGAAATCAAGTATAAAGAGTCAGATAATCTCGAAGGACCTACCTTCATTTTAGAAGTCTCGGATATATCTTCTATTGTGTATTCCAATGGAAAAGTAGTGTTATATAACTCCAATGAAGAAAAAAATAAAGCAGTGCAAATATCTAAGTCAGAAGTAACGGAAGAGACTGTTAACAATGAACAAGAAACATCGAAAGAGTCTGAACAAAAAATAAGTAATATTGCCACTATTAATACCAAAGATGGGCAAACATTTAAGGGCGAATTAGTTGCTATAAACAATAGTAATGTCACTTTCTTGCAAAATGGTGAACAAAAAACTCTTTCTGCAGAGCAGTTGGTAAATGTTATTTTTGCCAATGGACAAGTGAAAATCTATGGTAATAAAGCAATAATGCAAAGTGTTGCAACTGCCTCAAAGAAAGAAACAGTAAAGGAAGATAAACCTACTTCAACTGCTGCTGTATCAATAAAAGGACGTATATATAGAGACAATGGTCATTATATGTATAATGATACCTATATTTCATCTAAAGAGGTGGAGCGTATACTTCAAAGAGAAAATAATACCGCATATAAACAATGGAGAAAAGCAAAAGGCATGTTAATAGGCGGAAGTGTATGTACTGGCATCGGTGGAGGTTTAGTTCTCAGCGGATTAATAGCTTTAGCTGCTGATCCAATGATTACCATAGGCTTGGAGTGCGCCGCATTAGTTCCACTATCGATTGGTTTAGGACTGGCATTGGGTGCTAATACAAAATATAATAAAGCAATAGACCTCTACAATTCTAAATATGACCAAGCGGCAATACAATTAAATTGGCGCATAGCTCCTAATGAAGTGGGTGTCGCATTTGTCTTTTAGAATGTCTATCCTAAAAAAAGAGTCTGACTATTCTTAGCCAGACTCTTTTCTTTATATTTACTTTTTCTTACGCCATTATTGCATCTGCCAAGGCTTCTAATTGTGCGGTATCTGCTTCGTGCATACGGCTGCGGATGGTGACAGTGGGCTCAATGATTTCCACGTCTTTCATTGCCGAAAGCATCTCACGCATCACCTTGCCTGCCGTGGGTGCCCACGAGCCGTTCTCTATCAAACCGACACGCTTCTTTTGCCATGCCTTGATCTGCAAGTGATGCAACAAGTTGTGCATCGGCGGGAACAACCCCGCATCATAAGAAGAAGCTGCAAAGATAGCCTTGCCATAAGCAAAAGCATCTTCCACGGCAAAGCTTACTTCCTCTTCTGTCAGATCCATCAGGCATACCTTTACGCCGCGTTGACGCAATATATCCGCCATCTTCTCTGCCACGGCTTTCGTGCCGCCATGTATTGAGGCATAGCCGAGAAAAACGCCCTCTTTCTCTGCTTCATACTTGCTCCATGTGTCATACAAACCAAGATAATAACCAAGGTTCTCGGTGAGCACAGGTCCGTGCAAGGGGCAAAGGGTCTGAATGTCCAACGCAGCTGCTTTCTTAAGCAGAGTCTGCACAGGAGTGCCATACTTGCCGCAGATGTTGAAGTAGTAGCGGCGCGCCTCGCATGCCCAATCGTCCTCTTGTTGGTCAAGCGTACCAAAAGAGCCGAAGGCATCCGCAGAAAACAACACATGCTCAGTCTCGTCATAGGTGACCATCACCTCGGGCCAATGCACCATCGGCGCCATCAGAAAACGAAGGGTGTGTTTGCCCAGCGGGAGCGTGTCGCCTTCCTTGACGGCAAGTGTACGCCCTTCTAATTGTATATCTTCGAAAAACTGAGAAAGCATCTGCAGGGCTTTCTGCGATGCCACTACCTGCAGGGCAGGGAACTCCTGCAATGACCATGCAATGAGTGCCGAGTGATCGGGCTCCATGTGTTGCACAACAAGATAGTCGGGTTGACGACCGTTGAGCGCTTTTTTAAGGGCAACTTTCCACTCTTCTCCCTTACGTTGGTCGCATGTGTCCATCACGGCAATCTTGTCGTCAAGAATGACATAGGAGTTGTAAGCCATACCGCATGGGGTGGGGTACTGGCGCTCGAAAAGTTGCAGGTCATGGTCGTTCTGACCGATGTACAAAATATCCTTCATGAAAGTTATAATTTCTGATTTCTGATTCCGAGTGCTCAAAATTTGCAAATCCGGAACCTGAAATAAAAAAACAATTAGTCTTTTTGTTCTTCGAAGTCCTCTTTACCAACTCCACAGAGAGGGCAAACCCAATCTTCTGGGATGTCTTCAAAGGCTGTGCCGGGAGCGATGCCGCTATCAGGGTCGCCTACTTCAGGGTCGTACACGTAACCGCATACGGTGCAAACATACTTTTTCATTGTTGTAGTGTTTTTAAGTTATTATTGTTCGTTGTTTTCTTCTATCTTTTGTTGTTCTTTCATTGCCTCATTGTCCTCTATTATCTGGTCGCCGCGGCTTTTCCACGGACGGGGACCCAAGATCCGCTCCACATCCTCCGAGGTGATGACCTCTTTCTCTACGAGCAACTCCGCCATCTTATGATGACCTTCTTTGTTATCTTCAAGAATCTGCTTGGCTCGCTTCATCTGTTCGGCAATCAGGTCTGCCACTTCTTTGTCCATCTTCTCGGCGGTTTTCTCCGAATAAGGACGTTGGAAACCGTATTCATATCTGCCTTGCGAGTCATAATATGAGAGGTTGGGCATTGATTTGCCCATGCCGTAATAAGTAATCATGGCATACGCCTGCTTGGTGACGCGCTCAAGGTCGTTCAGAGCACCGGTGCCTGTCTGATGCAGGAACTGCTCTTCAGCGGCACGACCTGCAAGGGTGGCGCACATCTCGTCAAGCAGGTGCTCGCGGTTGGTGATTTGCCTTTCTTCAGGCAGATACCATGCCGCTCCAAGTGCTACACCACGGGGAACGATAGTAACTTTCACAAGAGGATTAGCATACTGAAGCATCCAACTCACAGTCGCATGTCCTGCCTCATGATAAGCAATAGTTCGTTTCTCTTCCTCGGTCATAATCTTGGTTTTGCGCTCCAATCCGCCGATGATACGGTCCACGGCATCCATAAAGTCCTGTTTGCCTACTTTCTTATGGTTGTTGCGAGCGGCAATAAGTGCTGCTTCGTTGCATACGTTGGCGATGTCGGCACCACTGAATCCCGGCGTCTGTTTGGCAAGAAAGTTGACATCAACAGTCTCGTCCAACTTCAACGGACGCAAATGCACACCGAATATCTCCTTACGCTCTTGCAGGTCGGGCAGTTCCACATGTATCTGCCGGTCAAAACGTCCTGCACGCAGCAGGGCGCTGTCCAAAACATCGGCACGGTTGGTGGCGGCTAATATAATAACACCAGAGTTGGTGCCGAAACCGTCCATCTCGGTTAGAAGCTGATTTAATGTGGACTCGCGCTCATCGTTGCCGCCGCTGATGATATTCTTTCCGCGGGCACGGCCTACGGCATCTATCTCATCAATGAAAATGATACAAGGAGCCTTCTCTTTGGCTTGGCGGAAAAGGTCACGCACACGGCTGGCACCAACACCTACAAACATCTCCACAAAGTCGCTTCCCGACATGGAAAGGAAAGGCACATTGGCTTCACCTGCCACCGCCTTGGCAAGCAACGTCTTACCTGTCCCCGGAGGACCTACAAGAAGAGCACCTTTGGGTATCTTGCCGCCTAATGCAGTATATTTCTTCGGGTTCTTCAAAAAGGACACTATCTCCTCCACTTCCTGCTTGGCACCCTCCAAACCTGCTACATCTTTGAAGGTCACTTTGTCTTTCTTGTTGTTGTCAAAAACGTTCGCCTGGGCTTTCCCTACATTGAAAATGCCTCCTCCCATACCGGCACCTACCCCGCGACTCATCCATATAAAAAAGAAGATGATGAGTACAAAAGGCAGTACATTTACGAGAATCAGATACCACCAGTCGCGACTCTTCTCAAACTGTATATCAATAGCTTTCTGTTCCGCTCCTTTGCGGGCAGCGTTCACCTCCGTCAGGTATTTGTTAAATTCCTCTGTTCCCGGTATAGACACCATTATGGCGCGGTCTTTGTGTTTCTCTGCTTCAGCTCCGAACACCACTCCGGTTTGGTCGGCGCGCACAATGGCACGAGCAGTACCGTTGTCAAACACCGTAACCGACTCAATCACATCGTTCTCTATGTACGATTGCAATTGCGTATAACTGATATCCTTCTTTTGAGGGGAGTCTGCAAAGAAGTAGCTGCCTAATAATACTGCCAATATAACCAAATACAGCCAAGTGAGATTTCTGCCTTTTCGTTTCTGAGGCTGCTGATTCGGTTGTTCAGGTTGTTGTTTGTTTGCCATGTTGTTTCTTTTTTAATAATTCACTCTTCATTATTCACTCTATTCACTCTTCACTTCCTTTATCTTTCCGTCTGCCCAAAGCGATTCAATATCATAGAACCGGCGGGCTTCGCGTTGGAAGATATGCACCATCACGTCCACATAATCAAGCGCTATCCACTCCGCATTCTCTCTGCCGACTATCGCTATAGGCTTCTCTCTCGTTTCTTTACGGACGAAATCTTCCACTTCATCTGCAATAGCCGTTACCTGAATGTTGCTTCCGCCCTCCGCTATCACAAACCAGTCGCAAGGCTTCACGTCCAACTTACGTAAATCAATGACACTGATGTTCTGACCTTTCTTGTTCTCAATGCCTTCTACAATCTTATCTACTAATTTCATATTGTGTATGTTTTGTTTCGTTAATTGTCTTGCAAAAATAATGCTATTAACTCAATTGACCATGACTTCTGCCAAAACGGCAGACTTTCACGCTACAAAGATACAACAATTTTCCGACCAACACAATAATTTTCTAAAAATTCTTGCTGAGTCCGTTGCCTATGTAAAAAAAATGCCTTATCTTTGTTGCCCGTAAATATAACACTTTTCCCTCATGTTTATTATCGGCATTGCAGGAGGCACCGGCTCCGGAAAAACAACGGTGGTAAGAAAACTTACCGAACGCCTGCCTAAAGGCGAAGTAGTGGTCATCCCCTTGGATAGTTATTACAAGGACAGTAGCAACGTTCCTGTGGAAGAACGTCAGTTTATCAATTTCGACCATCCCGATGCTTTCGATTGGCCGCTACTCGAGAAGCATATCCGCGACCTCAAAGATGGAAAACCCATCGAACAACCTACCTACAGCTATATCACTTGCACCCGGCAGGAAGAAACCATCCATATCGAACCCCGGGAGGTGGTAATCATTGAAGGTATCATGACGCTATGCGATAAAAAACTTAGGGCACAAATGGATGTCAAGATTTTTGTGGATGCCGATGCTGATGACCGCCTGATACGCGTTATCAAACGCGACATCGTGGAGCGCGGCCGCACCACCGAAGTTGTCATCGAACGTTACTCTCGCATCCTCAAACCCATGCACCAACAATTCATCGAACCCTGCAAACGATACGCTGATGTCATCATTCCCCAAGGCGGACACAATAATGCGGCTATCAATATGTTGGTCAAGTTCGTCAAACAACAAATAGTTGACAAGGAGCAACAAAGTGAATAAACCTCAACTCCGACGGTGGACATATAGTATTCTGTCTCTTGTAATCCTGCTTATGGCAGGATTACTTGGCTATGGACTCTTTCGTGGCGAAGTCGAAGTGATAGAAGCGGAAACACAAGAGACGGATACCATCGTTTCCGATATCCCTTACGCTGCTTACTTCCGGAAATATGCTCTGCAGATAGGTTGGGAGTGGGAACTGTTAGCCGCCGTTTGCTGGGAAGAGAGCCATTTCAATCCACGGGCGCAGTCTGCCGTAGGGGCAAAAGGATTGATGCAACTAATGCCCAAGACAGCCCGTAACTTCGGACTCAACGACTCCACCGTTTGGGAACCTGAAGACAATATCCGGGCAGGTGTACGCTATATAGAACGCTTGCAGGATATCTATTCCTTCATCGCTTCGCCTACCGAAAACCGCAATTTCGTGCTGGCAAGCTACAATGCAGGTCCCGCCCACATCATGGATGCACGACGCCTTGCCAAACGATACGGCAGAAGCCCGTATGTGTGGTTCGATAATACTGAGTATTGGCTGGAACAATTGCAGAACCCTACTTTTGCACAAGACTCTGTAGTGCAGTTCGGCGCTTTTAATGCCGCCGAAACTACCTCTTATGTGCGCAAAGTGCTTCGCACCTACCAACGCTTCACACGCGACCAGTAGCGATAATGGAACAGAGCGGCGGCGAGAAACAGGGCTACGATAAAACTAATCCACATACCTTCCACTCCCAAACCCAACGGGAACATCAGCAGATAGCCCAACGGCAATGCCACCACCACGTAGGTGATGAAGGCATACACCATCGGACGCCGAACATCGGTGATACCTCTAAGCATACCCGCTCCTACACACTGCAAACCGTCAGAATACTGGAATATACCTGCATATACAAGCAGCGGCGTGGCTATGCGTATGACTTCAGGATCTTCAGTGAAAAGATAAGGCAGATAACGGCAAAGACCAATCATAATGCCGGCACCAATCGTGTTCATCAGCAAAATCAGGTGGATACTGGCGCGCGATGCCATCCGCATCGCATGAAAGTCGCCCTTCCCATACTGGTGCGACACGCGAATCGTGGTGGCACTCCCCACGCCCAGCGACAGCATGAAGGCCAAGTCAGCTACGTTGTTGGCTATATGATGCGCTGCCAAGGCCTCTTTCGATATCCAACCCACCATAATAAAAGAGAGGGTGAACAACACAGTCTCCATCGTGGTCTGCAGTCCGATAGGAAATCCTACCTTACTTAATTCTCGCAATACGCTCCTGCTGTTACGTTTGGCAGAGAAAAGCACAACATATTTGCGCCACTCGTTTCTGCTCATGATAACCACGAAGAACACTACCGGCATCACCGCCATTGCTACCAGTGATGCCAGACCTGCTCCGTATGCCCCCATGGCTGGAATACCGCATTTGCCGAAGATAAAAATATAATTCAGCCCGATATTGAGCAGGTTGACGATTATCGTAATCACCATCGCCACCGTCGTGTTGCCGAGTCCTTCTAAAAATTGCTTTTGCAAAGAAAACAAAAAGAACGGCAGTAAACCTGTCACGCGTGTGGCAAAATATGGGATAGCAACCTCTACTACTGCAGGGTCCTGACCCATATATGGCATCAGCGGAATAAAAACTGCCAATACCGCCGTAGTCACTGCCGACAGAATGACCGTAAACAAGAGCCCGTTTTGCAGCAGAGAAGCCACTCTCTCATCTTCGCCTCTCACAAAAGCATGCCCCACCAAAGGCGTGATGCCCATCAGGCTGCCCATCGCAAACACCATGAAAGTGAAAAAGATGCCGTTGGCAAAACTCACCGCCGCAAGGTCGGTTGTGCCGTAATGACCCACCATCACGCTGTCTGCCAAACCCACCAATGCCGCCCCCAATTGGGTCAGCACCACCGGCATCGCCACCCGTAGGTTGCGACGATAATAGGGCAGATAATCTTTCAGCGAATAAAGCGGCATAAACGGCTTTTGCAAAAACGGCTGCAAAGGTAATGCAAATTCACCGTATGAACAAATATTTTCATTACCCCTTGTTGGAATATAAGTAAAAAATTTGGCAATTTTTCCACTCGAAAATCACTCCGTTTTTTTTCGAAAAAAGTGCACCCTCACAGCACCTATCGTGCGGACAGCGTGCGGACATCGTGCATACTTTGTGCTATAACATTCTTATTATGTGGATATTATAGGCATAAAAATGACCATTTTTTTACTCGCAGACAGCAAAAAAATCACCAAAAAAATTTGGCAATTTTTCCCCAACTGATTATCTCCTCACTATCGTCGCATGACAGATGAATACCAAGCATTCCGTCTAAAGAGTAAGGAGGCTGAAAATAATCCTGTTGGAAAAATTATGTATGCGCTGTATTAATTACGCCAACGGATATTTTCATATTTCAAAAAAATATCGTACCTTTGCGACCGCTTTGAAGAATAATTTGTGAATAACTATTCATTCTTCACTATCTGGGGATGCTTGGTTTTGACAGCAGGTAGAACAGGTATGTAAGCATGCCGAGCCTTGCAGAATATGCTCGTTAATCTCAATCTGTAAAATATAACTGGCAACAATTCTTATGCTCTCGCTGCCTAATCGAAGTATAGTAGATTGGCCCTATTTCGGCACAAGGTGCTGAAACGAGACATCCCGCCAAGCCGAGTCTGTGGGCTGATAGGAGTACGGGGTGCGGAAATTCACGGAATAGTCCCTTCAGGCTGCTATGAACGGATGAAACTCTAAGCAGATAAGGCGGCGGTTGGTGGCTCCGGTCTTGCCGACGCACGAAAATAAAGGCGGAGATAAGCATGTAGAAAGCATATTGGTTCCTTGTTTGGACGGGGGTTCGACTCCCCCCATCTCCACTCCTAACCGTCATGCTGCACATTCTGATCGTTCGTACTGAAACGAAGATAAGAACTCCTTTCAGCATCTTGATAAATATAAGTGTGAAATAATGAAGAAACGCTTTATCGCAATATATGTCTTTTGTTTAATGGTCATGTCGGCATTCGCCCAGACCATCCCGGAAGACCTCCAACTCGAGATTCGTAACGATACTCTCTTCGTTACATGCAATGCCGACGAACTGCCCCGACATGTGATAGTGCAGGCAAAGGACCGTGCCAATATCTACAAACGCATCCTCAACGATGCTACCGACGACCTCATGGAAGACCATCCTGCCGACGATATCTATGGTTCCATCTGGACGCCCGACAAAGTCAACCCCTACCAACTCCCCATCGACTCTATTCAAGACTCTATACGTATCAATTGCAGCGGATTTGTCATGCCCGCTAAAGGACATATCACTTCCAAGTTCGGACCACGATGCTACCGATACCACTATGGCACCGATATTAAAGTGCAGATAGGCGACACCATCCGCTCTTCATGGGAAGGACAAGTGCGTATCGTTCGTTACGACCCCCGCGGATATGGCAACTTTGTCGTCATAAGACACCCCAACGGACTCGAAACCGTCTATGCACACATGTCACGTGTATATGTGGAAGAAAACGAACATATTGCTGCTGGTGAAATAGTCGGATTAGGAGGCAACACCGGACGGAGCACAGGTTCACACCTGCATTACGAGATACGCTACCTCGGCAATGCTATAAACACTGAGTTGCTGATTGATTACAACAACTTCTCTGTGAAGGACACCGTCTATACAATTATGAAAAACAGCACTTTCTATCACCAGCAGCAACTCAAAGAGATGCAGCAGGCTAAATATATCACTGTCAAGCAGGGCGACAATCTTTCCATACTCGCTCGCCGCTATGGCACTTCCGTCACCGCTCTCTGCCGGCTCAACGGCATCAGAGAAACCTCCATCATCCGTATCGGCCAACGGCTGCGCGTCAGATAAAGCACTATTCACTCTTCACTAACACAAACACCTTGTCTCCTCGTCTGACAAGGTCTGTTTCTGTGCAAAGCAGAGTACCTTGCACCGCTTCTTTGGCTCCGATTATCTCTCTTTGAGCCTTGTCATTCTCAAACACCTTTATATCTCGTGCCACACACTCGTATGCACCCGTCGTCTCACCCGTGAAAAGCAACTCATCGCCTTCTGTGATAGGGTAGGCCTCAACCTGTATCTCTGCCACTCGAGGCTTCTGAAAGTAATTAGTGCATTTGCCCGCATATACCTTCTTTCGGGTTGCTTTGTTGCCATGAGAGTCGTTCCACTCGCCCAACGTCTGCCCCTGATAATAGCCGTCCCAAAAACCACGGTTGAACACACGTGACAAACGCTCATCCCATTCTCTCAACTGCTCTTCCGTAACCTCTCTCCATCCTCCTCTCACATACACATCCACCGCCTCACGATAACACTCCACAACGGTCTTTACATACTCTGGGCCGCGAGCCCTGCCTTCTATCTTCAGTACGCGAACGCCCGCATCCAACATCTTGTCTAAAAAACGTATCGTCTTCAAATCTTTAGGCGACATAATATACTGATTGTCCACTTCCAACTCCAACTCCGACTCTTTGTCTTTCACAATATAACCACGCCTGCATATCTGAGCACAAGCACCACGATTGGCACTCATGCCTAAGTTGTTCAGACTCAAGTAACACTTCCCGCTCACCGCCATGCACAACGCTCCATGGCAAAACATCTCTATCCGTATGCGCTGACCATGACGACCTCTGATATCTTCTGACACAATATCGTCATATATGCTCCTTACCTGCTGCATGTTCAACTCGCGCGCCAACACCACCACATCCGCAAACTGAGCATAAAACCTCAACGCTTCCGTGTTCGCAATGTTCAATTGCGTGCTCAAATGCACCTCCACATCACGCTCGTTGCAGTATTGCATCACACTGATATCACTCGCTATGACCGCATCTATGCCCGCTGACTTCGCGTGGTCCACTATCTCGCGCATCAACGGAAGGTCTTCAGGATACATCACCGTGTTAACTGTCAGGTATGTCTTCACGCCGACCTCCTTGCAACGCGCTGCTATCGTATGCAGGTCCTCTGTCGTAAAGTTGGCACTGCTACGGGCACGCATGTTCAAATGCTCAATGCCGAAATAAACAGAGTCTGCACCCGCCTGAAGCGCCGCAGACAAACTCTCCCAACTCCCTACAGGAGCCATTATCTCTATATCTTCTCTTTTCATATTCGACGCAAAGATGATTCCTAATCGCTCTGCAAAGGTACGGCTTTTTGTTCACTTTGCAAAACGTGACATAACCCCTTGGAGAAATGCAAGCAAAAAATGTTCAATTTTTCCTCACAATACTCACTCCGTTTTTTCGAAAAAAAGTGCACCTTTTTAGCGGACATGTAGCGGACATGTAGCGGACATCATGCATACTTTAACGTATATTGCTTTCATTATTTGTAAGTTATGGAGCAAAATTGTCCAAAATAAACAACCTGTGTCGCTCAAGCTTACAAATAAAAATGTTCAATTTTTCCTCAACTGAAAATGATAATCTCCTCACTGTCGTCCCATGATAAAAATGACCCGAAAGCAAATTTTGAAGAATGAAAAAAATGTGCTATCTTTGTGCCCACTTATTACACCGTTTATGAAAAAAATATTCATTCTTTTTGCTGCCACGCTGCTCCTCGCTGCATGCACGCCCAACCCGCCCGAGAAATCTGGCATGGTGGTTAACTTCACCGAAACAGACGAACTCTTCCCCAATCCCGAAAGAGGAATGTATTCCGGTGTTTACTACACTTCAGGCAACCTCAATTCTGTTCTGTTGCCCGCTGCTGTGAAGATGGAACGTAACTCCGATGATTACCTTACGCTCTATCAACAGTCCTATTATCTCACAGATTATATTGCTTCCGATATCCCGCAAGCATTTCTCGACCGCTTCGAACAAAATATGAATGCCCTGCGCGAAGGAGGGGCAAAGGTAGTTCTCCGCTTTGCCTATAAGTCCGACAATGAAGAGTCGGACGAACCCTGGGACGCTTCGCCCGAATGGGTATCCCGACACATCGACCAATTTGAGCCTTATCTGAAAAAACATGCCGACGTTATCTTCAGCGTACAAGCAGGATTCATCGGTGTATGGGGAGAATGGTATTACACCACCCATTTCAATATGGAGCCGCGAAAAGATAGCGATTTCGAACCACGATGGCAGATGCTCGAGCACTTGCTCCAAGCTGTACCCGAAGACCGACAGGTGGCACTGCGAACTCCCGCCTTCAAAATGAGATATCTGAAGATGAAAGGATTGGGAGTAACACCTCTCACCGAAACAGAAGCCTATAAAAACACTGCCAAAGCACGCATCGCCGGGCACAACGACTGCTTCGTCAGCTCCGAAGACGACTACGGCACCTATCTCTCCGATGAAGAAAGACAATTCTGGCAAGAAGATACGCGATATACAGTCATGGGAGGAGAAACATGCCACAAATGTAAATATTCCGCAGGACCCAACGCACTGCTAAATATGGAACAATACCACTGGACATATCTTAACCGGGACTATAACACCTCAGTCCTTAACGCATGGGTGGCAAGCGGACACATGGACGAAGTCAAACGCCGATTAGGATATCGTATCGCACTCGACAAAGCCGTACTCACAAAGCAACCAAAAGCAGGTAAACAGTTTGACGCTGTCATCGAGTTGCATAACTCAGGTTTTGCCGCACCCGTCAACAAACGTGATGTAGAACTCGTCTTCGTCTCCGTTGATAACCCCGACAAACGATTCGTCTATCCACAAACAGAAGACCCGCGTTTCTGGCTGCCTGGTGAACAACACAAATTTACACTCTCATGCACGCTGGACGAGCAAATGAAAGGCGATTATTACCTCTGTCTGAATCTGCCCGACCCCTACGAAAGCCTCCACAATGACCCGCACTTCAGTATCCGACTTGCCAACGAAGCCATGTGGGATAGCAAAACAGGCTACAACCGCATCGCAAAAGTAACGATTAACTAACTTAATTGAGGTTATCCAACTGTTGAAACACGAAAAAATCTACCAAAAACAACATAAATTTGGCAATATCAAAATAATATCTTATCTTTGCAACCGCTACTTAAGGGAATTTTTAGAAGTCCCTGATAAAACGATAATAATAACCACATAAAACTATAAACTTTTATGAAGACAACCAAAACGCTTGTTGTGATGTCACTTCTGGCACTCACCACCATCTTCTCCGCTTGCAATAGCGGGGGTCTCACACCTGAACTGGACACTACCAATCTCTGGCCTGCCTACTTCTCCGCACTGAAGAAGTATGGTTTCATCAACAAAAACGGAGACCTCGTCATCCAACCGATGTATGACGCCGTCAGCACCTTCTCATGTGGATATGCACGAGTTCAAGTAGGTGATAATGTCTATTTTATCAACAAAAAAGGCGAACTGCAACAAACCACTCCCGTCGATTTCGCAGATGACTTCTATTACAACTACTGCCTCATCAATACCGACTCTAAATTTGGTATGCTGGACAAATCGCTCAATATCGTTGTCTATCCCATCTATCCCGATATGGGACGAATGTCCGCTGAAGGACTCGTATATGTTACACTCGACGGGAAAAGCTACGGCTTTATCGACAAAGCAGGTAAACCAGTTATTCCTTACCAGTTTGAAGAAGTAAATGACTTCCAAGACGGAGTCGCTGTCTTCCGTTCTGGCGATAAATATGGCGCTATCAACACAAAAGGTTCTTTCGCTATCATGCCTATGTACGACGACCTCTGGTCTATCGGAGAAAAACGCCTCGTAATGTATGACAGCAACAGCAGAAACTGCGGTATGCTTACCACCTCAGGAGATATTAAAATCCAACCCAGCTATAAAAGAATAGGAACTTTCTTCCAAAACGCACTCGCACCATTCTCTATGGATGGTGATAATGTAGGTTATATCGATCCTAACGGCAACATGAAAATCGTTCCGCAATACAAAGCTGCTTACCCCTTCTCAGGTGGATACGCTGTCGTATATCAAGGCTCGTCATGGATGGTTATCAATACCAAAGGAGAAATGCAAGCCTATCTCCCGTCTGAATGGGGACCTGCACAACAAGTCTTCCATAATGGACTGCTCCTGACTACCAATGGCAAAGAGTACCGCTGGATCAAACCCGATGGAACCGTCATCTTCTCATGGACTGATGACGCAATAGGTCTCGCACCCAAACGTGTACCCGTACAACAAGACTTCAGCGAACGAGTAACCGACCAAATCGAACTCGGATTCAAATAAGGATTCTGTCAACTTTTCTGACAAAATAAATAGTGAAGAGTCAAAGCATTTGCCCTGACTCTTCACTTTCTTTATGAGTTTTCTGTGGTCGCAATCCTATAAAAAACACTTTTTTTTGCAAAAAAAATGCGCTATACTCTTGTGTATATGAAAACTTTGTTGTAATTTTGCACGCTTTTTCGGCGCATTGTGGTCGAGAAGCATAAATTAACAATTAACAATTAACAATTAACAAGTTAAAGAAATGCCTACAATTCAACAATTGGTTAGAAAAGGAAGAGCAGAACTTCAAGACAAATCCAAATCACCCGCTTTGGACAGCTGTCCGCAGCGTCGTGGCGTGTGTGTCCGCGTGTACACCACTACTCCTAAAAAGCCTAATTCCGCTATGCGTAAAGTGGCTCGTGTACGCCTCACCAACCAAAAGGAAGTCAATGCTTATATTCCGGGCGAAGGACATAACTTGCAAGAGCACAGCATCGTTATGGTGCGCGGCGGTCGTGTGAAAGACCTTCCGGGTGTTCGTTATCACGTTGTTCGTGGTACTCTCGATACCGCCGGCGTGGCTAACCGCCTCCAACGTCGCTCCAAGTATGGTGCTAAACGTCCTAAAGCTAAGAAGTAATTCCTGCAATTTTTTAACCAACGCGAGTTACGCACTCGCACAGATGATTAACAGGGTTGAAGGTTGAGTACTCCCCGATGAGGAGGAAGACCGCAGACAACCAAAACAGTCAAACGGCTGAATCAGCCTCCAAGCGGCTGATAAACTAAAAAAAACATTACAACAATGAGAAAAGCAAAACCAAAGAAAAGAGTGATTCTTCCCGATCCCGTCTTCGGAGAAGTAATGGTGGCTAAATTCGTAAACCATCTTATGCTCGACGGTAAAAAGAACACCGCTTACGGAGTGTTCTATAATGCACTCGAACTCGTTGGCCAAAAAGCCAAAAACGAGGACAAAACACCTCTCGAGGTGTGGAAACAAGCACTCAATAATATCACCCCGCTCGTCGAGGTGAAAAGCCGTCGTATCGGTGGTGCCACTTTCCAAGTGCCTACCGAAATCCGAGCAGACCGCAAAGAGTCCATCTCTATGAAGAACATGATCCAGTTTGCACGTAAACGTGGAGGACACTCCATGGCTGAAAAACTCGCAGCTGAAATCATGGACGCATACAATAACCAAGGTGGTGCCTTCAAACGTAAAGAAGATATGCACCGCATGGCAGAAGCTAACCGTGCTTTCGCACACTTCCGCTTCTAAAAGATTTGAGGATTTGAAGATTGAAAAATCTTCAGTCTTCAAATCTTCATATATATAAATATATAAGGTATTAGTTTTGATTTTTAATTACAATGGCTAAACACGATTTGAAATATAATAGGAATATCGGTATCATGGCGCACATCGATGCCGGTAAGACTACTACTTCAGAACGCATTCTCTTTTATACCGGTCTAACCCACAAAATCGGTGAGGTGCACGATGGCGCTGCCACTATGGACTGGATGGAGCAAGAGCAAGAGCGTGGTATCACCATCACTTCTGCTGCTACTACCACCTATTGGAACTATCGCGGAGAGAAATACAAAATCAACCTCATCGACACTCCGGGGCACGTCGATTTCACCGTCGAAGTGGAACGCTCACTCCGTATCCTTGATGGAGCCGTGGCTGCATTCTGTGCTGTCGGCGGCGTGGAACCGCAATCTGAGACAGTATGGCGTCAGGCTGACAAGTACAAAGTGCCACGTATTGGTTATGTCAATAAGATGGACCGCAGTGGTGCCGACTTCTTCGAGGTGGTACGTCAGGTAAAAGATGTCCTGGGCGCTACTCCCTGCCCCATACAGATTCCTGTTGGAGCAGAAGAAACCTTTAAAGGAGTGGTGGACCTCGTCAAAATGAAAGCCATCATCTGGCACGATGAGACCATGGGAGCTGAGTATGTCGAAGAAGAAATTCCTGCTGACCTCCGTGCCGAAGCTGAAGAGTGGCGCGACAAGATGCTCGAAACCTGTGCCGAGTTCGATGACGTGGTAATGGAGAAGTATTTCGACGACCCCACCACCATCACCGAAGACGAGATCCGGGCTGCCATCCGTAAAGGTACACTTGAACTGAAAATATACCCGATGATTTGTGGTTCTTCGTTCAAGAATAAAGGCGTGCAAACTATGCTTGACGCTGTCTGCGCCTATCTGCCCTCACCTCTCGACAATGAGGTGATTGAAGGCGTTGACCCCCGCAACGACAAACCTATTACCCGCAAACCCGATGAGGCTGAACCGCTCTGCGCACTCGCCTTCAAAATAGCTACTGACCCCTATGTGGGACGCTTATGCTATTTCCGCGTCTATTCAGGTAAACTCGATGCAGGATCCTATGTCTATAATACACGTTCCGGTAAGAAAGAACGTATATCACGTATCTTCCAAATGCACTCCAACCATCAAAATCCGGTGGAAGTGATTGCTGCTGGTGATATAGGTGCAGGCGTAGGTTTCAAAGATATCCGTACAGGTGACACCCTCTGCTCAGAAGACCATCCTATCACTCTCGAGTCCATCGAGTTCCCCGATCCCGTTATTGGTATTTCGGTAGAACCCAAGTCACAAAAAGACCTTGACCGTCTCGGTGTCGGACTTGCAAAACTTGCAGAAGAGGACCCGACCTTCACGGTTAAAACCGACGAGCAGACAGGACAAACCGTCATCTCTGGTATGGGTGAACTCCACCTCGAAATCATCATCGACCGTCTGCGCCGTGAGTTCCATGTGGAGTGTAACCAAGGACGTCCTCAAGTAGCTTACCGCGAAGCAATCACCAAACCGGTAGAGTTGCGTGAAGTCTATAAAAAACAATCGGGTGGTCGTGGTAAATTCGCAGATATCATCTGCCGTGTTGAACCCGCCGACGAAGGCTTCGAAGGATCACTGCAGTTCGAAGATGTGGTCAAAGGCGGAAATATCCCCAAGGAGTATATTCCCGCTATCGAGAAAGGTTTCCAGAGTGCTATGAAGAATGGTGTACTCGCCGGCTTCCCGATGGATAAACTCAAAGTGACGGTGCTCGATGGTTCTTTCCACCCCGTGGACTCTGACCAACTCTCATTCGAGATTTGCGCACAAATAGCCTTCAAAAATGCTTGTGCCAAAGCCAAACCCGTGCTCATGGAGCCTATCATGAAGATAGAAGTGGTGACTCCCGAAGAATCGATGGGTGATGTGATTGGCGACTTGAACAAACGCCGCGGACAAGTGGAGGGTATGGAGACAGCCCGCACCGGCGCCCGCATCGTGAAAGCCAAAGTGCCCCTCTCAGAGATGTTCGGCTATGTGACGGCTTTGCGTACTATCACTTCCGGACGCGCCACAAGCAGCATGGAGTTCTCGCATTATGCACCCGTAAGTTCTGCCATCGCCAAGACTGTGCTTGAAGAGGCAGGCGGGCGTGCCGACCTCGTGTAAAACAATAAGTGGCAACGGCGTTAGCAAATGACTCTTAATGCCGTCCACTTATAACAATATTAACATTTAAAAACAAACAACAATGAGTCAAAAAATTCGTATCAAGCTGAAAAGCTATGACCACAATCTTGTGGACAAATCCGCAGAGAAGATTGTGAAAACCGTGAAAGCTACCGGTGCCGTTGTCAGTGGTCCTGTACCCCTGCCTACCCACAAACGTATCTTTACCGTAAACCGCTCCACTTTCGTAAACAAGAAAAGTCGTGAGCAATTCGAACTCGCTTCTTATAAGCGACTGATCGATATCTATTCTTCCAATGCAAAAACTGTCGAGGCTCTGATGAAACTCGAACTTGCCAGCGGCGTAAGCGTAGAAATCAAAGTATAATTCAACCGCATCTGCTTCCATGGATGAGAAAGTCGGAAATCTAATTTTCCCCATGGCGAGAGTAGGTGTAAATAATTAACATTTTTTAACTTCAACAAAAATGCCAGGATTATTAGGAAAAAAAGTCGGAATGACTTCCGTCTTCAGTGCCGATGGTAAAAATATCCCATGCACTGTTATCGAGGCTGGTCCCTGTGTGGTTACACAGTTGAAGACTGTTGAGAAAGATGGCTATCAGGCTGTTCAGGTAGGTTTCCAACCCAAAACTGAGAAACATACCAACAAGGCTGAAATGGGTCACTTCAAAGCAGCCGGCGTTCAGCCTATGGCTCACCTCGCTGAGTTCGATGGTTTCGAACAAGAGGTAAAACTCGGTGACACTATCACCGTTGAATTGTTCAAGGAAAACACTTTCGTTGACGTTATCGGTACTTCGAAAGGTAAAGGTTTCCAAGGCGTTGTTAAACGTCACGGATTCGGTGGCGTTGGTCAGCGTACCCACGGTCAGGACGACCGTCTGCGTGCCCCCGGTTCTGTAGGTGCAAGCTCTTATCCCTCTCGCGTGTTCCCCGGTATGCGTATGGCAGGCCGTATGGGAGGCGACAGAGTAACAGTGCAGAACCTGCAGGTGCTGAAAGTGATTCCCGAATACAACCTTCTCCTCGTGAAAGGCAGTGTCCCGGGTGCAAAGAATTCAATCGTAATCATTAACAAGTAATTTGGCTATGGAACTGAGTATTTTAAATCAAAACGGTCAAGAGACCGGCAAGAAAGTGCAACTCAATGACGCCATCTTCGGCATCGAGCCCAACAACCATGCCATCTACTTGGATGTGAAACAGTATTTGGCTAATCAGCGTCAAGGCACTCACAAATCAAAACAACGTTCAGAAATCGCAGGTTCAACCCGCAAACTCGGTCGTCAGAAAGGCGGCGGCGGCGCTCGTCCGGGCGATATCAAATCGCCGGTACGCGTAGGTGGTGGTCGTATCTTCGGTCCCGTTCCTCGCTCCTATGATTTCAAACTGAACCGCAAAGTTAAACAACTCGCACGCCGTTCGGCTCTCTCGCTGCGCGCACAACAAAACCAGATTCTGGTACTCGACAACCTCAATTTTGAGGAGGCTAAAACCAAAAAAATGGTTGAATTGCTCGCAAATTTGAAGATTTCTGACAAAAAAGCATTATTTATTTTGCCAATTAAAAATAATTTTGTAATTTTGTCGGCTCGTAATCTGCAAAGGGCAAAAGTCGTTACAGTAAACGAGTTAAGTACATACACAATCATGAACTCTAATGCACTCGTGCTGACCGAAGAGTCAGTGGCTGCGTTGGAGAGCACTTTTAACGCGTAAGGAGGTTGTATTATGGCAATTATTATCAAACCAATCGTCACCGAGAAAATGACCGGCCTTGGCGAAAAACTCAACCGCTTCGCTTTCCAAGTTGACCGCAAGGCTAACAAGGTGGAAATCAAAAAAGCAGTTGAAGAAATGTATAACGTTCAGGTGGTGGCTGTCAATACTGCAGTGGTCGCTCCCAAACGCAAAGCACGCTACACTAAAAGCGGCATCGTTGAAGGAAAAACCAATGCTTACAAAAAAGCTATCGTTACCCTGAAAGAAGGTGAAACAATTGATTTTTATAGCAATATTTAAGTAAAATGGCTGTACGCAAATTAAAACCCACTACACCGGGGCAAAGACACAAAATTATCGGCGCGTTTGAAACTATTACTGCAAGCGCACCGGAGAAATCCCTCGTGTACGGCGGTCGTAAAACGGGTGGTCGCAACAATACTGGTAAAGAGACCATGCGTTATATCGGCGGCGGACACAAACGGAAATACAGAGTAATTGATTTCAAGCGCAACAAAGACGGTGTACCCGCTACAGTGAAGACTATCGAATACGATCCGAATCGCTCGGCTCGTATCGCACTGCTCTTCTATGCAGACGGCGAAAAGCGCTATATTCTTGCACCTAATGGACTGCAAGTAGGCCAAACAGTAATGTCAGGAGCCGACGTTGCTCCCGAAGTAGGTAACGCTCTGCCTATGACTAACATCCCTCTCGGTACGCTCATTCACAATATTGAGCTCCGCCCGGGTCAGGGTGCCTCCCTCGTTCGCAGCGCAGGTGTGTTCGCACAACTTACTTCTCGTGAAGACAAGTATGCAATTGTGAAGTTGCCTTCTGGCGAACTTCGCAAGATTCTCGCTGCCTGCAAAGCCACTGTCGGCGTTGTAGGTAATTCAGATCACGCACTCGAGAAATCCGGTAAGGCAGGTCGCAGCCGTTGGCTCGGTCATCGTCCTCGCGTTCGTGGTGTCGCTATGAACCCCGTAGATCACCCGATGGGTGGTGGTGAAGGACGTGCATCAGGTGGACACCCGCGTTCACGCAAGGGCTTGCTTGCTAAGGGCTACAAGACTCGTGCTCCGAAGAAATTGTCGAACAAGTACATTATTGAAAGAAAGAAGAAGTAACCTATTAAATTGAAGAAATTATGAGTCGTTCATTAAAAAAAGGACCTTTCATCAGTCTCAAACTCGAGAAGAAAATTCTCGATATGAATGAAAGTGGCAAAAAGACGGTTGTAAAAACTTGGTCGCGTGCCAGTATGATTTCGCCTGATTTTGTAGGTCACACAATCGCAGTTCACAATGGCAATAAGTTTATCCCTGTGTATGTTACCGAGAATATGGTTGGGCATAAGTTGGGCGAGTTCGCTCCTACACGCACCTTCCGTGGTCACTCCGGCAACCGCAAATAACACGCCATTGAATCATTAACATTATAAATCATTTAGATACAATGGGTGCAAGAAAACATAACTCAGCCGAAGCAAGAAAAGAGGCGCAAAAAACTCAATACTTTGCCAAGCTCAATAATGTACCGACATCTCCGCGCAAAATGCGTCTCGTTGCAGACATGATTCGCGGTATGGAAGTCAATAGAGCTCTGGGTGCGCTTCATTTTTCTACCAAAGAAGCTTCACGCAAACTTGAAAAGCTCTTGAAATCCGCTATCTCCAACTGGGAACAAAAAACCGGTAAAAAAGCAGATCAAGAAACTTTATATGTAACCAATATCTACGTGGATGGCGGACTGTCACTTAAACGCCTCCAAACCGCTCCTCAAGGTCGAGGCTATCGCATTCGCAAACGCTCCAACCACGTAACGATATTCGTAGATACAAAAAATACTAACCAAGAAAATTAATCAACAAGATGGGACAGAAAATCAATCCAATTAGTAACCGCCTTGGGATAGTTCGCGGTTGGGACTCCAACTGGTTTGGCGGTAACAATTACGGTGATACACTGCTCGAAGACAGCAAAATCAGAAAATATCTGAATACCCGTCTTGCTGAAGCAAGTATTTCCCGTATCGTAATCGAAAGAACTCTGAAACTTGTAACTATTACTGTCTGCACTGCTCGCCCCGGTTATATCATCGGTAAGGGTGGACAAGAGGTTGACAAACTGAAAGAGGAATTAAAGAAAATCACCGACAAAGATGTTCAAATTAACATCTTCGAGGTAAAACGTCCTGATTTGGATGCTGTTATCGTAGCCAGCAAAATTGCTCGCCAATTGGAAGGCAAAATCGCTTACCGTCGTGCTGTTAAGCAGGCCATTGCATCTACCATGCGCATGGGAGCTGAAGGTATCAAAGTGCAAGTGAGCGGCCGTCTGAATGGTGCAGAAATGGCTCGTAAAGAAATGTACAAAGAAGGTCGTACTCCGCTTCACACACTGCGCGCTGACATTGACTATTGTCACGTAGGTGCCCTCACTAAAGTGGGAATGATTGGTGTTAAGGTTTGGATCTGCCGTGGAGAAGTCTATGGCAAACGTGATCTGGCTCCCCAATTCTCGCAAAAACAAGAAGGACGTCCCGAGCGCCGTGGCGGAGAAAGACGCGAGCGTCGCGATGGCGAACGCCGCGGATTCCGCAAAAACAATAAATAAGTTTAACCCAGTAGATGCGTAATAATTATGTTACAACCAAAGAAAACTAAATTCCGCCGTTCACAAAAAGGCCGTATCAAGGGCAATGCCCAGCGCGGCAATGAACTGGCTTTCGGCTCATTTGGTATCAAGAGTCTTGGCACTATCTGGCTCACCGGTCGTCAAATCGAAGCCGCTCGTGTGGCAGTAACTCGTTATATGCAACGTCAAGGTCAAGTCTGGATTCGCGTCTTCCCCGACAAACCCATCACCAAGAAACCTCTTGATGTCCGTATGGGTAAAGGTAAAGGTGCCCCCGAAGGATTTGTGGTTCCATTGGCTCCCGGACGTATCATCTTCGAAGTAGATGGCGTCCCCTATGAAGTAGCCAAAGAAGCTCTCCGCCTTGCAGCTCAAAAACTGCCTATTACAACTAAATTCGTCGTTCGTCGCGACTATGATCCAACCCAAAATGTGTAAGGAAAAATGAAAACAAGCGAAATTAAAGAATTAACCACCGCTGAGATTCAAGAGCGCCTTGCCACCGAAAAAGAGCAACTCGTTCGCATGAAACTGAATCACAGCATCTCGCCGCTCGACAATCCCTTGCAGATCAGGGAGGCCCGCAAGACTATCGCACGTCTGCAAACCGAGTTGCGTAAAAGACAATTAACTAACCAATAAACAGCAATAAGATGGAAACAAGAAATCTAAGAAAAGAGCGTGTGGGCGTTGTTACCAGCGACAAGATGGACAAGACCATCACCGTTGCTGTGAAATGGAAAGAGAAACACCCCATTTATGGTAAGTTTGTCAACAAGACAAAGAAATTCCATGTTCATGACGAGAATAATGAATGCGGCATCGGTGACGTTGTACGTATCATGGAAACTCGTCCGACAAGCAAAACAAAACGTTGGCGTTTAACTCAAATCATCGAAAGGGCTAAGTAATTATGATACAACAAGAATCAAGACTTACTGTAGCGGACAACTCGGGCGCAAAAGAAGCCCTCTGCATCCGCGTGTTAGGTGGCACTAAAAAGCGCTACGCCTCTCTCGGCGATACCATCGTGGTGGCTGTCAAAGGCGTCATCCCTTCTTCTGAAATGAAAGACGGTACCGTTAGTCGTGCTATCGTCGTCCGCGTTAAGAAAGAAGTGCGCCGCCAAGATGGCAGTTACATCCGTTTCGATGACAACGCATGTGTGCTCATCAACAATGCAGGCGAACTGCGCGGAAGCCGTATCTTCGGTCCCGTGGCTCGTGAACTGCGTCAAACGAACATGAAAATTATTTCTCTCGCACCCGAAGTGCTCTAAAACATTACTAAAATGGCAAAGTTACATATCAAAAAAGGTGACATCGTCTATGTGAACGCAGGTGCTTCGAAAGGCAAAACCGGTCGCGTACTGGAAGTGCTCGTAGAGAAACAACGTGCTATCGTAGAAGGTGTAAACATGGTGTCAAAAAGCACCAAACCAAATGCAAAAAATCCGCAAGGCGGAATAGTTAAACAAGAGGCTCCCATCCATATCTCCAACCTCAACCCCGTTGAGGACGGAAAACCCGTTCGCGTCGGACGCGTTCTCAAAGATGGGAAACTCGTACGTGTAAGTAAAAAATCAGGAAAGGAAATCTAACGATGAATACTGCAAGTTTGAAACAAGACTATCAGGAGCGCATTGTTCCTCAACTGATGAAAGAATTTGGCTACACTACAGTAATGCAGTGCCCCAAATTGGAAAAAATCGTGCTCAACCAGGGACTCGGTGAGGCGGTTGCTGACAAAAAAATCATCGATGTGGCTCAACAGGAAATGACCCTCATCGCAGGTCAAAAAGCTGTGGCTACCGTCAGCAAGAAAGATATCTCTAACTTCAAAGTTCGTAAAAAAATGCCTATCGGCGTTCGCGTAACCCTTCGCGGAGAGCGTATGTACGAATTCTTGGAGCGTCTCGTACGCGTGGCTCTGCCTCGTATCCGCGACTTCAAAGGTATCAACAACAAAATGGATGGTCGTGGCAACTACACACTCGGTATCACCGAACAAATCATCTTCCCTGAAATTAATATTGATAACATAACCAAACTGTTGGGTATGAACATCACATTCGTCACTACTGCTAAAACCGATGAAGAGGGTTTTGCTCTGCTCCGCGAATTTGGATTACCCTTCAAAAAATAATGTAAGATTATGGCAAAAGTATCAATGGTAGCACGTGAGGTTAAACGTCAGAAATTGGTAAACAAGTATGCTGCAAAGCGTGCCCAATTGCTGAAAGATGGCGACTATGAAGGACTCCAGGCCCTTCCTAAAAATGCCTCACCCGTTCGCCTTCACAACCGCTGCAAAATCACTGGCCGTCCCAAAGGTTATATGCGTCAGTTCGGTCTGTCGCGTATTCAGTTCCGCGAGATGGCTTCCAAAGGTCTGATTCCGGGTGTGAAAAAGGCAAGTTGGTAAAAATGTTCTGTTGTTTGGGGCTCAAGCCGCAGGCAATGAGCACCCAAACAAAAACATATTAGTAATTAACAATTAAATATTGTCCCGACAGGCGGGATTAATTTAACAACTATGACAGATCCAATCGCAGATTACCTGACTCGGCTCAGGAATGCAATCAAAGCCGGACACCGTGTAGTGGAAGTACCGGCTTCGAATCTGAAGAAAGAGATCACCCGCATCTTGTTTGAAAAAGGTTATATCCTTTCATACAAGTTTGTGGAAGATGGTCCCCAAGGCACTATTAAGATTGCCTTGAAGTATGATCCGATTAACAAAGTTAATGCGATCAAAAGTTTACAACGTGTTTCAACACCCGGTTTGCGCCAGTATGTTGGCTATCGTGAGATGCCACGCGTACTCAATGGTTTGGGTATTGCCATTCTTTCTACCTCCAAAGGTGTGATGACTGACAAGGAAGCTCTCGGCCAAAAACTCGGTGGTGAGGTAATTTGTTATGTTTATTAATGTAGGAGGACTTTATTATGTCAAGAATCGGAAAATTGCCAATAAATATTCCTGCAGGCGTAACAGTAACAGTTAGCAACGACAATGTTGTAACCGTTAAAGGTCCTAAAGGTGAACTCGTTCAGCAGGTTGATCCGCTGATTTCAGTAAACGTAGAAGGTAATGTATGCCATGTGGCTCGCCCCAATGATGAGAAAGAAGCTCGTTCAAAACATGGCTTGTATCGCGCTCTTATCCACAATATGGTGGTAGGTGTTAGCGAAGGCTATAAGAAAACACTCGAACTCGTCGGTGTGGGCTATCGCGTTGAAGCACAAGGACAAATCCTCAACTTCTCGCTCGGCTATACTCACCCCATCTATCTACAACTTCCCAAAGAAGTGAAAGTTGAAACCAAGAGTGAACGTAACCAGAATCCTCTTGTTATTTTAGAAAGTGCCGACAAACAATTGCTTGGACAAGTGTGCGCTAAAATTCGCTCCTTCCGCAAACCGGAGCCTTATAAAGGCAAGGGTATCAAGTTCCAAGGTGAGGTTCTTCGTCGCAAAGCCGGCAAATCGGCAGGTAAATAAATGAAAGGGTAAGATTATGAATCAGAAAATAGCAAGAAGACAAAGAATCAAGGCGCATATTCGTACCAATATTTGCGGTACAACTGAGCGCCCCCGTTTGACTGTGTTCCGTAGCAATAGTCAAATTTATGCACAAGTGATTGATGACACCAAAGGTAAAACTCTTGCCTCTGCATCATCCTTAGGAATAAAAGATAAAATTACCAAAACTGAGAAAGCTGCACAAGTAGGCAAAGCACTGGCCGAGGCTGCTAAAAAAGCTGGCGTTGAGGCTGTCGTGTTCGACCGCAACGGCTATCTCTATCATGGTCGTGTTAAACAACTGGCAGATGCAGCTCGCGAAGCCGGTCTTAAATTCTAAAGCAATATGGTAAACAATATGAATCGCGTGAAAACAATAGGCGATATCGAACTCAAAGAACGCCTTGTTGCAGTCAACCGTGTGACCAAAGTAACAAAAGGTGGTCGTACATTCACATTCGCTGCCATCGTTGTTGTAGGTAATGAAGATGGCATCGTTGGTTGGGGCCTGGGTAAGGCCGGTGAAGTAACCGCCGCTATCCAAAAAGGTACGGAGGCTGCAAAGAAAAATCTCATCCAAGTTCCCGTTCGCAAAGGTACAATCCCTCACGAGCAATCAGCTAAATTCGGTGGCGCGCAGGTTTATCTGCAACCTGCCAGCCATGGTACCGGTGTGAAAGCAGGTGGTGCTATGCGTGCCGTGCTCGAGTCTGTAGGTGTAACCGATGTGCTCGCCAAATCAAAAGGCTCGTCCAACCCCCACAACCTGGTAAAAGCCACTATTCTTGCTCTCAGCGAGATGCGTGATGCCAATATGGTGGCTCAAAACCGCGGCGTAAGCCTTGAAACAGTGTTTAACGGATAATTAGGAGAAACCAATATGGCAACAATTAAAATTCAACAAGTACGCAGCATCATACGCTGCCCCAGAGTACAAAAAGACACCATGCATGCCTTGGGTCTTAGAAAAATGAACGCCGTTGTTGAACATGAGGCTACTCCCGCTATCCTTGGTATGGTGGCCAAAGTAAAACACTTGGTAAAAGTAATTGATTAATAACCATAAGGATGATGCCGCATGCATCATCAAGAAATTAAAGAAGTAATTATGGAACTAAATAATCTAACCCCTGCAGCAGGTTCTGTTAAAACAGCCAAACGTATTGGTCGTGGTGCCGGTTCTGGCTTGGGCGGAACTTCTACTCGTGGTCATAAAGGTGCTAAATCACGTTCAGGCTATTCCAAAAAGATTGGTTTTGAAGGTGGTCAGATGCCTATCCAACGTCGTTTGCCTAAATCAGGCTTCAAAAACATCAACCGCGTTGAATATAAGGCTATCAACATCTCCACTATCCAAGCTCTTGCCGAAGCCAAGAAATTGGAAAAAGTAGGAATAGAAGAACTTATCAATGCAGGTTTTATCCACAAGTCAATGCTCGTCAAGATCCTTGGTAACGGACAGCTCTCTCTGAAACTGCGTGTGGAAGCTCATGCTTTCTCCAAGAGTGCTGAAGAGGCTATCACCGCTGCCGGAGGTGAAGTCGTTAAACTTTAACAATAATGAAGAAATTTTTTGAAACATTCAAGAACGTCTGGAAGATTGAAGACCTCCGCAACCGTTTGCTCACCACGCTTTTGTTCGTGCTGATCTATCGCTTCGGTTCGTTCATCATCCTTCCGGGAGTAAATCCGGATGCCTTAGGTGCCCTTCATGCACAAACAGCAGGCGGTTTGCTCGCTCTGTTGGATATGTTCGCCGGTGGTGCCTTCTCTAATGCTTCTATCTTCGCTTTGGGTATCATGCCCTACATCTCTGCAAGTATCGTCATACAGCTGCTTACTATGGCTGTTCCTTACTTCCAGAAAATGTCACGCGAAGGTGAAAGCGGCAGAATGAAGATGAACCAGATAACACGATATCTGACAGTAGCTATCTTGCTCTTCCAAGGACCCAGTTATTTGGTCAACCTATCGGTGCAGATGGCTCAAGCAGGTCAACCCCTTGAAATAGGATTCAACTGGTTTACTATCTCTTCCACTATCTTGCTTTGCGCAGGCTCTATGTTCGTAATGTGGCTCGGTGAGCGCATCACCGATAAAGGTGTGGGTAACGGTATCTCGTTTATCATCCTTATCGGTATCATCGCTCGCTTCCCGGGTGCTATCGTGCAGGAGTTCTCCTCTCGCTTAGGAGATGCCGGTGGCGGACTTATCGTATTCCTCGCAGAAATCCTCTTGCTGCTCGTTGTCTTTGCTGCTGCTATCGCACTCGTGCAAGGCACTCGCAAAATCCCTGTTCAATATGCCAAACGTATTGTTGGCAATAAACAATATGGCGGTGTGCGTCAGTATATACCTCTCAAGGTGAATGCTGCCAACGTGATGCCTATCATCTTTGCACAAGCCATTATGTTTATTCCTATCAGTATCGTAGGTTTCTCTGCTTCTGAGAGTGCAGGTGCTTTCGTGCGTGCTTTCATGGACAACACAGGATTCTGGTATAACTTCGTATTCGCTGTTCTTATTATCCTTTTCACCTATTTCTATACAGCCATCATCATCAATCCTACGCAAATGGCTGAGGACTTGAAACGCAACAATGGCTTTATTCCGGGTGTTAAGCCGGGTAAGAAAACAGCTGACTACATCGATACTATTATGTCGCGTATCACCTTGCCGGGCAGTATCTTCCTTGCAATCGTTGCCATCCTTCCCGCCTTTGCCCGTTTGGCAGGCGTCAGCCAAGGATTTGCACAATTCTTCGGAGGTACCTCTCTGCTGATTATGGTGGGCGTTATTTTGGACACCTTGCAACAAATAGAGAGCCATCTCTTGATGCGCCACTACGACGGCTTCTTCGAGTCAGGTATGCGTATCAAAGGACGCTCCGGTGCAATGGCATATTGATACTGAAGAATGATCTTTCTCAAAACTGACGAAGAGATAGAGTTGCTTCGGGAAAGCAATCGCATACTGGGCATGACTTTGGCCGAAGTGGCTAAAGTCATTGCCCCGGGTGTGACCACTGCTTACCTCGACAAGATAGCCGAGGAGTTTATCCGTGACAACGGTGCCATTCCTTCCTGCAAAGGCTACGAAGGCTACCCTGCCACACTTTGCACTTCTGTCAATGAGCAAGTCGTACACGGCATCCCCTCCGACAAGGTGGTGCTCAAAGACGGCGACATCATCTCGGTGGACACCTGTGTGCTCAAAAACGGCTTTCACGGCGATTCCGCTTATACTTTTCCCGTAGGTCAAGTAAACGAAGACGTGATGAAACTGTTGCGCACCACCAAGGAGTGCCTTTATCTCGGAATAGAACATGCCGTAACCGGTCACCGCTTGGGCGATATCGGTGCAACCATCCAAAGTCATGCCGAGAAGGCAGGTTTCCAAGTGGTGCGCGAGTTCGTGGGACATGGTATAGGCCGCCAGATGCACGAAGAACCCGAAGTACCCAACTATGGTCGTCGAGGAAACGGCATTGTTCTCAAGTCAGGTATGGTCATCGCCATAGAACCGATGGTGATGTCCGGACGCAGAAATGTAATCATTGAAAACGATGGATGGACGGCACGAGCCGCCGACCGCTGCCCCGCAGCTCACTACGAATTGTCAGTGGCGGTACGTAACGGTAAGGCCGACATTTTGTCAACTTTCGACTATATCAAAGAAGTCCTCGGAGAAAGATTCATTTAATGAATGTTGAACAATATAAACTATATTGAACATCACAAAACAATCTCAATATGGCAAAGCAAACTGCAATAGAAATCGATGGAACAATCACGGAAGCATTGAGCAATGCAATGTTCCGTGTGGAATTGGAAAACGGACACGTTATTATGGCTCACATCTCAGGTAAAATGCGTATGCACTACATCAAAATCCTTCCGGGCGACAAAGTGAAGGTGGAGATGAGCCCGTATGATTTGTCGAAAGGAAGAATTTCATTCCGTTATAAATAATAAATTTTTTACTCTCATGAAAGTAAAAGCATCAATAAAAAAGCGCAACGACGATTGCAAAATAGTTCGTCGCAAAGGTCGCTTGTATGTAATCAACAAAAAAGAACCCAAGATGAAAATGCGTCAAGGGTAATCTGTAGTAATCAATCAATTAATTAAAAACAATATTTATGGCAATAAGAATTGTTGGTGTAGATCTGCCCCAGAATAAAATAGGGGAAGTCGGTTTGACTTACATCTACGGAATAGGTCGCTCAAGCGCAAAGAAAATCCTTGCCGAGGCAGGCGTAGACCCAAGCATCAAAGTGCAGGATTGGACAGACGACCAGGCTGCTAAAATTCGTGAAGTCATCGGTGCATCCTATAAGGTGGAAGGTGACCTCCGGTCTGAAACACAACTCAACATCAAACGACTGATGGATATCGGTTGTTATCGTGGTGTGCGTCACCGTCTTGGCTTGCCCGTTCGTGGACAGAGCACGAAAAACAACGCTCGTACCCGCAAAGGTCGTAAGAAAACTGTTGCTAACAAGAAGAAAGCAACGAAGTAATTAACTATTGAGAAATTGAGTAATTGTACTATTGAATAATTGAAGCAATCTTGCAGTTCCACAATTTCACAGTTTTACAAAAAAATCAAAAACTATGGCAAAGAAAACAGTTGCAGCCAAAAAGCGCGTTGTGAAAATAGATGGCGTGGGACAACTCCACGTGCAATCTTCTTTCAACAATGTTATTGTGACCTTCGCCAATGGCAGCGGTCAAGTTATCAGTTGGTCATCGGCAGGCAAGCAAGGCTTCCGTGGCTCAAAGAAAAATACCCCCTATGCTGCTCAAATGGCAGCTCAAGATGCAGGAAAAGTCGCTTTCGACCTTGGCCTGAGAAAAGTAAAAGCGTATGTTAAGGGTCCCGGTCAGGGGCGTGAGTCCGCTATTCGCGCTTGCGTGGCTGCCGGTATCGAAGTAACCGAAATCGTGGATGTCACTCCATTGCCACACAATGGTTGCCGTCCGCCCAAACGTCGTCGCGTATAATACGTAAACTAATCATTTGAATATTTGAAATTCCCAGATTCTCAAATCAAAACTATTAAATCAAACAATTATGGCAAGATATATCGGACCCAAATCACGCATCGCCCGTCGTTTCGGAGAGGCTATCTTCGGACCTGACAAGGTGCTCAACAAACGCAATTATGCTCCGGGTCAGCATGGCGTAAACCGTCATAAGAAAAATTCCGAGTACGGAACACAGCTCGCTGAAAAACAAAAAGCCAAATACACCTATGGTGTCCTCGAGCGTCAATTCCGTCTCCTGTTCCAACAAGCACAACGCTCCAAAGGTATTACCGGTGAAATCCTTCTCCAACTCCTTGAAAGCCGCCTTGATAACATCGTTTACCGTCTTGGCTTTGCACCCACGCGTGCTGCAGCACGACAACTCGTAAACCACCGTCATATCACACTCGATGGTAAGGTGGTCAACATACCTTCTGTCCTCGTTAAACCCGGACAGGTTGTAGCAGTTCGTGAGAAGAGCAAATCTTTGGAAGTCATCGCAGAATCTCTCAGCGGTTTCAACCATTCCAAATACCCGTGGTTGGAATTCAACGAGGCTGAACTCGCAGGTAAATACCTCAATATTCCTCCTCGTGAAGAGATTCCCGAAAACATCAAAGAACAACTCATCGTCGAACTCTACTCTAAATAATAAAATTCATGGCAATATTAGATTTTCAAAAACCTGACAAGGTGATCATGCTGGAAAGCACCCAGACCAAAGGCATCTTTGAATTCCGTCCTTTGGAACCGGGCTATGGTATCACCATTGGTAACGCTCTGCGTCGTATCTTAATCTCCTCCTTAGAAGGATATGCTATCTGTTCTATCAAAATCAGCGGTATTGAGCATGAATTTGCTACTATCCCCGGTGTGATAGACGATGTGACTAACATCATCCTCAACCTCAAGCAGGTGCGTTTCCGCCGAAAGGAAGGAATCGAAGAAGAAGGAGAATCTTTCTCGGTTAGAGTGGCAGGAAAAACTGAACTCAAAGCAGGTGATTTCCAACACAACCTTCAGAACTTCGAAGTCCTGAATCCCGAGTTGGTCATCGCACGGATGGACGAGAGTGCTAAATTCCAAATGGATATCCGTATCAATAAAGGTCGTGGCTATGTACCCGCTGACGAAAACAGAACACCCCAAGACGTCATAGGCGTTATCCCGACAGATAGCATCTATACACCGATTCGCAACGTACGCTATGCCATCGACCAGTATCGTGTGGAACAGAAAACCGACTATGAGAAACTCACCATCGAGATTCTCACCGACGGGAGCATCAGTCCTAAAGATGCCCTCAAAGAGGCTGCCAAAATCTTGATCTTCCACTTTATGCTCTTCTCTGATGAACGTATCATCATCGACGAACCACAACGAGTTAAACCCGTTGAGGTGGAAGACGAAGTGAGCAAGATGAAGCAACTGCTCAAAACACAATTGGTTGATATGGACCTCAGTGTACGCGCCCTCAATTGCTTGAAGGCTGCAGAAGTCGAAACATTGGCTCAACTCGTTGCTTATCACCGCAATGACTTGCTTAAGTTCCGCAACTTCGGTAAAAAGTCACTCACCGAATTGGACGAACTGCTCGAGCGCAACAACCTTGCTTTCGGCATGGATATCTCTAAGTATATAACTCCAGAAACAGAAGAACAAAAATGAGACACAATAAAAAATTCAATCATCTCGGTCGAAAAGCCGCTCACCGCTCAGCCATGTTGAGCAATATGGCTTGCTCGCTTATCATGCATAAGCGCATTCAGACCACCACTGCCAAGGCTAAGGCACTGCGCATCTATGTGGAGCCCATTCTCACACGCGCTAAAGAAGACACCACGGCTAATCGCCGCATCGTGTTCGCAGAACTCAAACAAAAAGAGGCGGTTACCGAACTCTTCCAAAATGTGGCAGAGAAAATAGCCAATCGCCCCGGAGGCTACACACGCATCCTGCGTTTAGGGCACCGTCTTGGCGATGCTGCCGAAATCTGCATCATCGAGCTTGTTGACTACAACGAGAATATGCTCAAAGACGTGAAGAAAGCGCCTAAGAAAACCACTCGTCGTGCAGGTAAAAAAGCTGCCCCCAAAGCAGAAGAAGCGCCCGCAGAACCCGTGGCTGAAGCTCCCGCAGCAGAAGAACCTGCAGCTGAAACTCCCGCAGCAGAAGAACCTGCAGCTGAAACTCCCGCAGCTGAATAAAATTGATTCATACTGTCATGAAAAAGCAGACCTCAGTGGTCTGCTTTTTTTGCTTGTATCACCCCTTGGCGGAAAGAATAGAAGCAAAAGAATCAAAAATCGAATCAAACAAATGCATAAAACCTTCCGGCTCTTAACATACTCATTTCTTGTACACATAACGCGGACAACAAAAGGACAAACTTAGGTTATTCTTAGGTTATTCTTAGGTTATTCTTAGGTTATTCAGTGGACTTCATAGCAATATCATGCCTGTAGAAACAGAATTCCCGCCATAATGTCATTCCCAAACCTACATCCAAAGAGTAATGCAGTCATTAAATTAATTCCGCCAACGAGTTTGTCGGGTCATTTTTCCCATCCGCCTTTGCCGCTTTTCCTCATCCACCTGCTGCCTTTTTTTGAAAAATATTGAATTTTGTTTGTGTAAATCGAAAAGATTTAGTACCTTTGCACGCTTTTTATGGGTAATAAGTAATGGTTTACGCATAAAAGCCAATAAATCAGAGAATAATAATAACTAAACAAACTAAATAACATGCAAAACAAAGGACTTGTTAGATTTTTGGCGGTGTGCTTGGCACTGGTATCCGCCTTCTACCTTTCGTTCTCTTTTGTAACGAGCCATTACAACAGCAAAGCTGCCAAACTCGCCGAAGGAGACAAAACGAAAGAGTATTTCTATTTAGACTCTCTGTCCAACCAAAAAGTATGGATGGGCTACACGCTGAAAGAGTGCCGCGAGAAAGAAATCAACCTCGGTCTTGACTTGAAGGGCGGTATGAACGTAACAATGGAAGTGAGTGTTCCTGATATTCTGAACGCACTTTCTGGCTACAATACCACCGATAACTTCAAGCAGGCTATGGCTTTGGCTAAAGAGCGCCAGAAATCGTCGCAAACCGACTTCGTGACCCTCTTTATTCAAGCCTACAAAGAGCTCGACCCGAATGCACAGTTGGCTTCCGTATTCTCCACCTTCGAACTCAAAGACAAGGTGACACTCACCTCTACCAACGAGGAAGTGGAGAAAGTCCTCCGCGAGGAAGTGGAAGGCGCTATCAACAACTCTTTCAATGTGCTTCGTACTCGTATCGACCGTTTCGGCGTGGTACAACCCAACATCCAGCAACTGGACCAAGTGGGACGTATTCTTATCGAACTCCCGGGCGTGAAAGAGCCCGAGCGTGTGCGTAAACTCTTGCAGGGTACCGCTAACCTCGAGTTCTGGGAGACTTATAATCTCGATGAGATCCTGCCGCAACTCATGCAACTCAATCAGCAAATCGCTGAGGTGAATGCCACTACCGAAGAGGCTAAAGCTGACGAGGCAAAGGCAGAAGAGAAACCCGAAGTGAAGGCTGAGGTGGCTGAAGAGACCGACTCTCTGTTGCTTGCTGAAGAAAAAGCAGCTGAAGAGGCAGAGGCAATCGCCAACTATAAGAAGAACAATCCTTTGTTCGCTATCCTCAACCCCAGTGTTGACCAAAGTGGTCGTGCATATCGCGGTCCTGTGGTAGGTACCGTGCTTTATACCGACACCGCTCAAGTGATGCAGATGCTCAGCTCGCAACTCGCCAAAGGTATTCTCCCGCGTGACCTGATTCTCCGCTGGACCGTGAAGCCTATCGACGAGCGTGAGACGATGTATCAACTCGTTGCTTTGAAGATGGTCAACCGCGATGGTCGTGCTTCGCTCGAAGGGGACGTCATCACCGACGCTCGCGCCGACTTCTCGCAGACCAGTGCCTACGCCAACGTAAGCATGTCAATGAATGCCGAAGGAGCTAAAGCATGGGCTCGTATCACACGCGAGAACATCGGCAAGTCCATCGCTATCGTGCTCGACGGCTATGTATATTCTTTCCCGACCGTACAGAACGAAATCGCTGGAGGCAACTCGCAAATCACCGGTAACTTCACCGTGGAAGAAGCCAAAGACTTGGCTAACACCCTCAAGTCTGGTAAGATGCCGGCTCCCGCACGTATCATACAGGAAGATGTAGTAGGTCCCTCTCTCGGTCAGAAAGCTATTCACGACGGTCTGTGGAGCTTCGTTATCGGCTTCCTGCTGATTCTGCTCTATATGATTTTCTACTACGGCTTCATCCCCGGATTGATTGCCGATGCTGCTTTGCTGTGCAACGTCTTCCTGTTGCTCGGTATCCTGGCTTCCTTCGGAGCTGTACTGACACTGCCCGGTATCGCCGGTATCGTGCTGACAATGGGTATGGCAGTCGATGCCAACGTGCTTATCTATGAGCGTATCCGTGAGGAGTTGGCTGCAGGCAAAAACCTCAGAAAAGCCATCAACGACGGTTTCTCGGGAGCTATCTCTGCTATCGTGGACGCCAACGTCACCTCTCTCCTGACAGGTATCGTGCTCATCATCTTCGGTACAGGTCCTGTGAAAGGTTTCGCCGTTACCTTCGTTATCGGTATCATTTCTTCCTTCCTCACCGCTGTGTTCATCACTCGTCTGCTCTTGGAAGACTATGCTAAACGCGAGAATGCCAAGGAACTGCCTTTCACCACTCCTTACATGAAAAACTTCTTGAAGAATACTAATTTCAACTTCATCAAGGCGCGCAAATGGGCTTATATCTGCTCAGGTGTGCTCATCATCATCTGCTTGCTCGGATTGGAACCCCATATCTTCGGTAAACTCAACTTGGGTATCGACTTCTCGGGTGGTCGCAACTATATCGTTCGCTTCGAACAACCTGTCAACACTGAGGAAGTGAAGGCTTCGTTAGACGATGTGTTCATGCAGAAACTGGAAGGCGATGAAACCTACTCGCTGACCGTTATCACCATCGGTGACCAAAACCAAGTGCGTATCTCCACCAACTATCGTATTCATGACAACGAAGAAGGAGTCGATGAGGCTATTGAAGCACTTATCTACGAAGGTTGCAAACCTTTCCTCAGCGAGAATATCTCAGCTATTGACTTCCTCGATACACAAGCCAACGAAGAGATAGGTATCATGCAAAGCCAGAAGGTGGGTCCCTCTATCGCTGACGATATCAAGCAAGCCTCCGTATGGTCTATCTTGGCTGCTCTCTTGATTATCTTCCTCTATATCCTGATTCGCTTCCGCAATGCGGCTTATTCGGTGGGCGCTTTGGCAGCCTTGGCTCACGATACCGTTATCGTCCTCGGTTTGTATGCGCTGCTCTGGAAAATCATGCCGTTCTCTATGGAGATCGACCAAGCATTTATCGCAGCTATCCTGACTATCATCGGTTATTCTGTCAACGATACCGTGGTTGTGTTCGACCGTATCCGCGAGTACAACCGCCTCTATGCTAAACGCGACCGTTCGCAGAATATCAACGATGCCATCAATGCTACTTTGAGCCGTACCTTCTCCACTTCAATGTCAACCTTCGTGGTATTGCTTGCCATCTTTATCTTCGGTGGCGAGACCATCCGCGGCTTCGTATTCGCATTGCTCATGGGTGTGATTATCGGTACCTATTCCTCTATCTTCATTGCAACGCCTATCGCTTACGATATCCAGCAAGCCGTAGCACGTCGCAAAGCAAAGAAAGAAGCAAAAAAACAATAACGGATTTATTTATATAAGGGCGAGCCGCAGGCTTGCCCTTTATGCAAAATAAATAATAAGACAATGATGAAAGCAAAACAAGTAATGAAGACCTTGTTCTTCATGGTAGTTGTGATGAGTGCACTCAGTATGACGAGTTGCACAGGTAAGGACAAAGCGGTTGTCAATGTAGAGGTGAAAACCTTAGGTCTGATTCCCGCTTCAGGTGTCACCGTTTATATGTACGACAGCGATTATGACGAAGGCTTTACGGATAAGATTTATGCCAAAGAGTCAGTTGTTACGGACGAGAACGGCATTGCCAACTTCGGGTTGAAATCGATTGATTTCTTCTTGGACGATCGCGTTACCCTGTATTTCATTACCTTTAATACCAAAAATGAAGTAAACGGCAAGGCGGCGGTAACCGTCAAGAAAGGTGAAGAGAAAAACATCACCATCAATCAGTTCTGATGTCACTCTATTTATAAACGATTAACATAAATGTGCGGCACTCTGCCGTGCATTTTTGTTTGTATGAATGATTTGTAAAAAACAATGAAAGGATTATATACTATCTTATTGCTCGTTTGTAGCAATGTGTTTATGACGCTGGCTTGGTATGGCCATCTGAAGATGAACGAGTTCTCCTGGTTCAAGTCGCTGCCCCTCATCGGTGTCATACTCTTCAGTTGGGGAATTGCCTTCTTTGAATACTGCCTGCAGGTACCTGCCAACCGCATGGGCTTCTTAGGCAACGGCGGACCCTTCAGCCTTATGCAACTCAAGATTATTCAGGAGGTCATCACCCTGACCGTATTCATCCTTTTCAGTGTGATTGCCTTCCGTATGCAGCTTCGCTGGAACCACCTCGTTGCCGCACTGCTGATGATCCTCGCAGTCTATTTCGTGTTCCGCCCGTAAACCGAATCGCGTGTCCCGCCCGGTAAGCCGGATCCATCTTTCGCCGGTAAACCGGATTCTGTGTCTCACCGATAAGCGGATTCCGTGTCTCACCGGCTGCATACGTTAAGGTTTGTCATATCGATAAATCTCCTGTCTTTACAACGAAAATGTGCTGCGCTTGGCAGCACATTTTCTTTTTGCGTAATTCAAATCTTTCTCTTATCTTTGCCGTGCAATTCCGCACAAAGAGCAAATATGCCATTGTCGCGGGAGGGCAGACATATTGAAAGGCGTTTATTGAACGCTGTGAGCGACTAACCGAAAACTTCGCAAATTTTCACTCTCAGTCCTTACAGATATCAATGAATGTCCTCGCGATAGGTATAATCCTAAGCGTTTTGCGTAATTCCGAACTCGCTGAGGAATCTCGCTGCGCTATAGAAATACCATCCGGCGTGGACTTCGTTTGTTATTCTACTGAGAGTGGGCATTGCGAAGGCCTAAGGTTAGCGTGAAGAACAAATGAACTCCACGCTTTTTTTGTATGTATATTTGTATGTCTATAGGCAGAGTCGGCTAATTAAATGCAAACAGCAGAAAGGGAGTCAAGTTGACTAAAATACAAAAAGGACCAAAAAGGACTTTGCGTAATCAAAACATAGAAAATATCTTTGCAGCGTTTGTTGTAGATATCCGCTATAATAGGAAAACCTGCTGCCGAACAGTAAAATGCAGGAAACTAAAATCAATAACATTATGAAAAAAATAACAAAAATGAGTATAGTAAAACATGCAAAGCATGTTACTACGACAAAGGTTTCGAAAAAGGAAGGAAATTTAACCATTGCTCAGAAAAAAGAAATATCTGTAAAAGAGATATTTAAGTTGGCAATAGAGACAAATAGCAAATGCTATATGTTATCTTTTAATACCCCTGATAAGAGAAAATACAGCCTAAATGACATTATAGCGGAATTATTAAAAAATGGTTATTTATATAACGGAAATGTGGAATATGTTTTAACACATTCAATACTATTCCTTTCTTCATATAATTTAAGTCCCTTACAGAAATTTATTAATTCAAAATTCAAGGATTTAAAATTCGTTCTTGTTCGTTTAAATAGAGGAACATTTCCAAAATTAAGATATTGTTATTAGTTTAACTTTATTTGATATTAAAAAGTATGAAAAAACATTTATTTCTTCTCTTGCTTGCTGTAGCAGCGAGCACGAGTATGTGGGCTACTGAGAGCGGCACCTGTGGTGACAACCTCACATGGACACTGGATAACAAAGGGAATCTTACTATTTCAGGAACTGGAGATATGTATGATTATCATTATGGGGATGTCCCATGGCCAAGAGAATCTATTTGTTCTGTCAGTATCGGCTATAGTGTGACAAGCATAGGAGATTATGCTTTCTCCGGTTGCAGCAGTCTTACCTCTGTCACTATCCCCAATAGTGTGACAAGCATTGGATATGCTGCTTTCGGTGATTGCAGCAGTCTTACCTCTATCACTATCCCCAATAGTGTGACAAGCATTGGAGACTTTGCTTTCGCACGTTGCACCAGTCTTACCTCTATCACTATCCCCAATAGTGTAACAAGCATTGGAATAGCGGCTTTCGATCTGGTACCTAATATAGTTTATAATGGTACAGCAACAGGTTCTCCATGGGGTGCAAGAAGTATGAACGGCTATGTAGATGGCTATTTTGTATATAGTGATGCATCAAAAACCGAATTACTGGCATGCTCTGCAGTTGCCACAGGCGAAATCACTATCCCCAATAGTGTGACAAGCATTGGAGACAATGCGTTCAGAGCTTGCACCGATCTTACCTCTGTCACTATCCCCAATAGTGTGACAAGCATTGGAAGTTCTGCTTTCGATGAGTGCAACAGTCTTACCTCTGTCACTATCCCCAATAGTGTGACAAGCATTGGAATTGCTGCTTTCTCTGGTTGCAGCAGTCTTACCTCTATCACTATCCCTAATAGTGTGACAAGCATTGAAGGACGTGCTTTCGAGGGTTGCAGCGGTCTTACCTCTGTCACTATCCCCAATAGTGTGACAAGCATTGGAAATGGTGCTTTCTCTGGTTGCAACATAACATCAATTAACTTTATTGGAAAAATAGAAGAGTGGTGTAACAGAGCATGGCACCCTAGTGAAATTTCATACAATTATCAGTTATACCTTAATGGAAAATTGCAAGAGGAAGTCACTATCCCCAATAGTGTGACAAGCATTGGAGATCAGGCTTTCTATGGTTGCAGCAGTCTTACCTCTGTCACTATCCCCAATAGTGTGACAATTATTGGAGATTATGCTTTCTATGAGTGCACCGGTCTTACCTCTGTCACTATCCCCAATAGTGTGACAAGCATTGGAGAGGAGGCTTTCTCTGGTTGCACCAGTCTTGCCACTTTAGAACTCCCGGCTTCATTGAAAGTGATAGAAGCAGAAGCTTTTTACAGATGTGAGGGATTAAAGACCATCACCTGCTACGGTCAGCGTCCGCCAACAGTAAAGGAGGAGGCTCTTGAATCTGTGCCCTATAGCACCATCGTCTATGTGCCTGCCGACTACCTGAATACCTATAAGATGCACGATGCATGGGGACTATATGACGTGCGGCCGTTAGGTGCGGCAACCGTAGATACACAAGATATGGCAGTCACACCACATGAGAACACCGCCGACATCGTATGGCCCACCAATAGCAGTGCCTCCACCTACGAACTCGTCATCACCAAAAACGGCGAAGTCATCTGTACGCTTATCTTCAATGCCAACGGGCAGTTGACCAGTATCGCTTTCGCACCTGCCCGCCACGACAATAGCCGTGCTCCCGAACAAACCGAGCAGAGCGGCTTCTCGTTCACCGTCACAGGTCTTAACCCTGGCACTACCTACAACTACACCCTCACAACCAAAGATGCCGCAGGCAAGGTGCTTGACACCAAGACCGGCACCTTCACCACCGAGGGCGAGACGGCAACAGAGGATGTCATCGGCAGTCAAACATCCATTCAAAAGATATTTGAAGACGGCAAACTCTATATCCTCCTTCCCGATGGCACACGCTATGATGCAACCGGCAAGCGAGTGAAATGATTTGATTACAGAAACGTTGAAACATCGCAGGGGCGAGCCATTATGCTCGCCCCGGCCTATTCATACTCATCCCTCACTCTCAAGCAACGCCAAGCACCCCACCTGCAGCCAACGCCAATATCTGCGCAAGATCTTCCTTCTTTTCTCTCCGATAGTGCCCTTCTTCGCACGGATAATGCGTTGCGGTATGATTTTTGCTGAATGCAGAAAAAGTCGTATCTTTGCATCGTGTTAAATTGGCGCAGAATAGGGTTATGGCTCGTGCTGTCGGTGTTTGCTTTCGCTTCGCAGGCGAAGGAGAACACAGTTCCGTCACGCATCAAGAGCTGGCGATTGCCGAGCAGTCTGGCGATTGCCGACACTGTGGGGGTGGATACGAGTTTCGTGAACTATCCTTTGCGTTCGGTGCTCAACGACTACAGCATAGCCAACAGCTACAACGGAAATGTGGTGTCCCCCGTGCAGTCCAAACTGTTCTTTCTGAGGCACGACAAACTCGGCTTCCTCTTTGCCAATGCCTACACCCCCTTCATCCTGACCACACGCGATGTGCAGTTCTATAATACGACAACTCCGTTTTCCAATATCGCCTATCGACGCAGTTTCAAAACCTATCATGAGGAACATGATATCGATTTCAGTTTCACGGGTAATCTGAACCGGCGTACCAACTTGGGTATGACCATCAATTACTTGAGCGGTATCGGAATGTATGAAAGCCAGTCAGGCAAAAGCTTCCGAGGCTCCCTTTTCGGTTCCTATCACGGCGACCATTACGGGCTTCAGGCGGCTATCACCTTCAACCAACTGAAAAACTTCGAGAATGGCGGTGTGCAAACCGAAGAGGATGTGCAACTCGGAACTCTGAATTCCTATGATATACCCGTCCGCCTCAATGCAATGTCCGGATTCCGGCATATCGATGCCCTGTGGAACCACCATTATAGCATCTGTGTGGAGCGCGACAGAAAAGAGAAAATCAAGCCTCCCCGCGGAAGCAAGGAAGAACCGCGTGACACCATCATCACAGAGTATGTGCCGGTAACGACATTTATGCATACCTTCGAAGTGAACCAGTCGGTTAAACGTTACATCGAGCAGAGAGCAGACCAATCGTTCTACGAGCATACCTATTTCGATGAGGCCGCCACGTCCGATACTGCCAATGTGCTCAACATCCGCAATACGCTGGCGGTTACTTTCGAAGAAGAGTTTAACAAATGGCTTCATTTCGGAGCCATGGTGTATGCTATCAATGAGTTCCAACGTTTTGCGTATAACGTCCCCGAACAGAATATGCTGTTTGATTCGGTGGCGGGCATCAGTATGGAGGAAATGCTTGCCGACCCCCTACGGCTGCAAACCGATACCTGCATGGGGCATAAATGGGTGAACAATACGTGGGTAGGAGGTAGCATCTATAAGAATCAAGGCAAGTGGGTACGTTTCGGTGTGACGGGTGATGTTTGTCTGGCAGGTTATAAACTGGGCGAGTTCCAGGTAAACGGTCATGTGAACGGCGAGTTCCCTATCGGTAAGGACACTTTGCTGCTGAAGGCTAAGGCGTATGTGAAGAACCAAACCCCCGATTGGTTCATGCAGCACTACCGTTCTAACCACTTCTGTTGGGATAACGATTTCGGTAAGGTGTATCGCTTCTACGTAGGCGGCGAGGTGGCTTATCCAATGAAATATGTGCAACCGAAAGTGAAAGTTGGCTTCGAGAACCTGACACGCTATATCTATTTCGGCGAAGACGGACTGCCCGTTCAACATGATGGCAACATACAGGTGGTGGCGGTGGATGCCAACCTCAATATCAGAACCAAACGATTCGGAATGGACAATAATGTGGTATGGCAGATGTCCTCATCGGATGTCTTGCCGTTGCCGATGCTGACGCTCTATCATAATATCTACTACAAAGACTGCTGGTTCCGTGCCCTGGATGTCCAGATGGGAGCCGACTTGCGGTATCACACCGCCTACTATGCTCCCGTGCTCAACCCCGCTACCGGACAGTTCTGCGTACAAGACGACAAAAAAGTGGGCAACTACCCGATGATAGGGCTGTATCTGAACTTCAATGTCCGTCCCATTCGACTCCGGTTCTTCGGACATATCAGCCACCTGAACGGTTGGTTCATGAAGAACAGAAACTATTATTCAATGCCGCTCTATCCGATGAACCCGCCCGAAATACGGGCAGGCTTGGCATGGAACTTCTACAAATAATAGTGAATCTTATAAAGGACGGAAGGCAAGTAAAAAATTTGGCAATTTTTCCACTCGGAACTAAATCTTGTTTTTTCGAAAAAAGAGCACCTTTTTAGCGGACATACAGCGGACATACAGCGGACATCGTGCATACTTTGTGGTATAATATTCTTATTATGTGAATGTTATAGGCATAAAATTGACCATTTTTACCCTTTTTCAGCAAAAAAAAACACCAAAAAAATTTGGCAATTTTTCCCCAACGGATAATTCCTTCGCTAACGTCTCATGAAAAAATGCGTACCATGCATTCTTGCAATGACGGAGAAAAATTACCCCTTATACTAAAGAAAATGGAATAATTTTTGCAAATAATAGAGTGAATAATTATTGAAAACGTATGACATATAGCAATAACTTATATAAATCGCTGCAATACAGCAGAGAAGAGGCTGAACGATTGGGTTGGAATGAGATACGTCCCGAACACTTGATGTTGGGCATCTGCCGAATTGGCAGATGCAAAGCATTGGATATGTTGGTTTACTCGGGCGTGGATTTGAACAAACTGATGGATCAAATCTCTCTTCAAAACGAGGGAGATAAACCCGATACGTTGGATAGCCTGACCTATTCGCGCGAATCGCAACGCATCCTCCGCATTATCGATTTGGAGACGCGTGCCGCTCATGAGTCCGCTGCCGACACAGAGCACCTGCTGATGGCATTATTGAAAGAGAATATGAACAAAGTGGCAACAACACTTCGCGATACTTTTGGGGTAACATACGAAAGTATGCAACGTTTTTTGCCCAAACCCCAGGAACAACCCCGTATGGGAGTTGGCTTCACGGAGGACGAAGACGAGGAAGATAACGATTCGCAGGTTCAAAGAATCAAAGACCGCAGAGACTCGCAGAGAGAGTCTGACACCCCTGCCTTGGACTCCTTCGGAAACGATCTGACAAGAGCCGCTGCTGAAGGCAAACTGGATCCCGTAATCGGCAGAGAGGAAGAAATAGAGCGCGTGTTGCAAATCCTGAGTCGCCGTAAAAAAAACAATCCCATCCTGATAGGTGAACCCGGTGTGGGAAAATCGGCTATTGTGGAAGGACTCGCTTCACGAATCGTACGCCGTGAAGTGTCCCCTCTGCTCTTCGATAAACGTATTGTGGTCCTGGATGTTGCTTCAATGGTGGCAGGAACAAAATACAGAGGACAGTTTGAAGAGCGCATGAAGTCGGTTATCACCGAACTGAAACGGAATCCCAACATCATTCTCTTCATCGACGAGATACACACCATTATAGGTGCTGGCAACCAGGCAGGCCAGTTGGATGCTGCCAATATGCTCAAGCCTGCCTTGGCAAGAGGAGAAGTGCAGTGCATCGGAGCCACCACTACCAACGAGTATCGCACTTCCATCGAAAAAGACGGTGCCCTGGAACGACGCTTCCAAAAAGTGACGGTGCGCGCCACTACGGCTGAAGAAACGTTCCTGATTCTCAAACAACTGGCACCCTACTACACCCGTCACCACAATGTAGAATACACCGATGAGGTGCTTCGGGCTTGTGTCCGACTCACCGACCGCTATATCACCGACCGCGCTTTCCCCGATAAGGCCATTGACGCTATGGATGAGGTGGGCGCACGCAAACATCTGCACATGCCTACCGCACCCGTCGTTATCAACGACCTCAAACGTCAACTGCAGGCTGTACGCTATGACAAAGAGCAGGTGCTGCAACAGCAGAATTTCGAGCAGGCGGTGGTGTTGCGTGACAAAGAGCGAAAACTTGAGCATGACCTGCAACTGCAAATCAATGAGTGGGAAGCACAACAGGCAGAGCAACCGCAACTCGTCTCAGAAGAAGATGTGGCATCGGTCGTGAGTGTAATGAGCGGGGTTCCTGTTCAGCGTATCGCTCAAGCCGAGAATGTACGCTTGCGTCAGTTGACGGAAGTGCTGAATCAGAAAGTGATAGGACAAGACGAGGCAGTGCAGACCGTGGTACGCAGTATTCAGCGTAGCCGTGTGGGACTGAAAGATCCCAATAAACCGATTGGTACTTTCCTGTTTCTGGGGCCTACAGGTGTCGGAAAAACTTATCTTGCACAATGTCTGGCAGAGGAAATGTTCGGCAGCCGTGATGCGCTGATACGTTTGGATATGTCGGAATATATGGAGAAACATGCCGTCTCCCTGCTGGTGGGGGCGCCTCCGGGATATGTGGGGCATGAAGACGCCGGAAAACTGACGGAAGCTGTGCGGCGCAAACCCTATAGCATCGTCTTGTTCGATGAGATAGAAAAAGCACATCCCGATATTTTCAATATCCTGCTCCAACTCCTCGATGAAGGCCGCCTGACCGACCGTCAGGGACATGAGGTGGACTTCAAAAACACCATCATCATCCTCACGTCAAATGTGGGAACACGCCAACTGAAAGATTTCGGTAAAGGCATTGGCTTCTCTATGAGCGACAGTCTGGACGACAAAGAGGCTAAATCAATGCTCAGAAAGGCGCTTAACAAGACGTTCTCCCCCGAGTTCCTGAATCGTATTGACAATATCGTTACTTTCAACCAACTCTCGGAAGATAATATCCGCAGTATTCTTGACTTGGAACTTCGTCATGTAGAGGAACGTATCGGCGCTTTGGGATATAAGATTGAACTGACCGATGAGGTAAAACAACGGCTGATGAAAAAAGGGTATGACGTGCAATACGGTGCTCGACCCATGAAACGCGCTATCCAGCAAGAAATAGAAGATGTGCTGACAGATTATCTGTTGTTGCAGGAGGGCGAAAAAGAAGGCAATAAACTGATTCGAATAAGCCTGCAAGACGATAAAATCGTAGCACAGTAATCGCAATATATTTGCACAACTGAAAACTTATTCTTACCTTTGCAACAAATATTCAAATAAGACAATATTATGGTACAAACATTAACAGATGCCAACTTCAAGGAAGCGCTGGCAGCAGGCAAACCGGTGGTAGTCGATTTTTGGGCTCCATGGTGCGGACCATGCAAAATGTTAGGTCCGGTGATTGACGAACTTGCAGAAGATTTCGATGGCAAACTGATTGTCGGAAAGGTTAACGTAGATGAGAATGATGAGATATGCCAGCAATTTGGCATCATGAATATCCCTACCGTACTCTTCTTCAAAAACGGCGAATTGGTAAATCGTCATGTCGGTTTCGCTCGCAAACCCGATATGCAACAGAAATTCGAAGCACTTCTGTAAATTAACTGTCCACTGCTGTTGCGGTGGACTTTTTTATTAACTCATAAAACCTTTTTATTATGAACAAACTACCTTTGTTACAGACGCTGAAAGACGGATGTATCGTTGGTCTGAAGAACTTCCCTTCATTGTTGGGAACAGTATGCTTGTATGTGCTGACATGTTGGATTCCATATCTTAATGTGGGTACAACAATTGCTATTTGTTCTATTCCTGTAGAATTGAGCAAAGGGCATATTATCAATCCAACCTTTATCTTCAACGGCAAATATCGTCGCAATATGGGTGAATTCTTTATCATTGTAGGTCTGATGTCAATGGCATTGGCTCCCGCTTATGCCTTGGGAATCATCCCCGGAATAGTATTAAGTTATGCGTGGAGCTTGGCAATCTTTTTGTTCATTGACAAAAATGCTACAGCCTTGGAAGCATTACGCCGTTCTAATGAACTTACTTATGGCTACAAGTGGAGAATATTCGGCTTAGAGATTTTGTTAGGTTTGGCATTTGCCGTCATCGTATGCGTGTTTGCAGCTATATTTACGGCATTGGATTGGGAAGTGGTAGGTGCTATCGTTACGGTTATTCTTACTTTCCTCCTTGTGCCTATCGCTTTAGGACTCGATGCTGTCATCTATCGTAACCTTACCGAAGAGCCTGTTGCCGCAGAAGATAAACCTGCAGATGAAGAGAATGTGCAAGAAGCAATTGTCGAAGAGGTAAAAGAATAATAATATGTCTTAAACTAAAGGGAGACAATTCCATGAATCGTCTCCCTTTAGTTATGTTTAATGATGTTTTGTGATCCGGCCGGGATTCGAACCCGGGCCCCACAGCTTAGAAGGCTGTTGCTCTATCCAGCTGAGCTACCGGACCCTGCCACAAAAGCGACTGCAAAAGTACGGCATTTTTTCGAAATATGCAACACTCTTGCCAATAAAAACACTATTTACAATGAAAAAGAAAAACCTGCAAGCCGGTAAACCTCGTTTGTCAGAATTGGTGGAAGCCATACAAAAAGAGTTCCTGCGTCATCCCGAGAAATCATATACCGTCAGACAAATGTCGCTTGCGCTGCAAACCAAAGACGTTCGCGACCGTCTGGCGATACGCAATATTCTGGATAACCTCACCTCTTTCGGCTTTCTTGTAGAGACTGAACCCCAGAAATATCGCATAACAGAAGAACAACGTACGGCTTCCCATAACAAACACACACAAAACAATGCTATTGAACAAGATACTTTTGTGGGCGTCATACATGTCAACTATCGCGGCGGCTTTGTCAGCACCGACCACAAACTGCTACATGAAGATATCTTCATACCCGCTGCTCAACTGGGCAATGCCAAAGACGGACAGAAAGTGGTGGTGCGGCTGAAAAACAAAAGGCGCTATAGCCGCTATATCGACGGGGAAATAGTGGATATTCTTGGCGACAGCGGCGACAATGACACGGAGATGCACGCTATCCTTGCAGAGTTCGGATTGCCCTACAACTATCCGGAACTGCTTGAGGAGGAGGCAAATAAAATAGAAGCAGGTATCACACCGAAAGAAATCCTTTCACGCCGTGATATGCGAGAGATTACCACCTTCACTATCGACCCCGAAGATGCCAAAGATTTCGACGATGCCCTTTCTGTTCGGAAAATAGATGAGGGACTATGGGAAGTCGGAGTGCATATTGCTGATGTAACACACTATGTGCGTCCGCTCTCCCCATTAGACAAAGAGGCTTACAGACGTGCCACTTCGGTTTATCTGGTGGATCGCACCATTCCTATGTTGCCCGAACACTTGAGCAACGGCATTTGCTCGCTCAGACCGAATGAGGACAAGCTCTGCTTTTCCGTCATTTTCCAACTGGACGATGACGCGTGCGTCAAAAAATACGATATCAAAAAAACAATTATCCGAAGCAACCGGCGTTTCACTTATGAAGAAGCGCAGCAAAGACTTGATATCGGAGAAGGGGACTTTGCAGAGGAGTTACAAGTGCTTCATCGTCTGGCGCAACAACTTCGCCAACGCCGATTTGACAAAGGAGCCATTGCCTTCGACAGAGAAGAGGTGCGGTTCCGCTTGGATGAGATGGGCAAACCTCTATCCGTCTATTTCAAAACTCAACAAGCGGCCAACCAACTGATAGAAGAGTTTATGTTGCTTGCCAACAAAACCGTGGCGGCGCATATCGGTTCGCACGAAAACACTTCTCTGCTCCGCCGGCAGACAAAGAAAACTTTTGTCTATCGCGTGCATGATGTGCCGGACCCTGACAAGATGAAAGACTTCTCCAATTTCATCAAGCGTTTCGGTTATAATCTGAAACTCTCCAATAGAAAAGAGACGGTAGCCAAAAATATAAATCATCTTCTGCAGCAGGCGAAAGGAAAACCTGAACAGGACCTGGTGGAGACTCTCGCTGTGAAAAGTATGGCAAAAGCTGTCTATTCCACTGTCAATATAGGTCACTATGGTTTGGCATTTCCGTATTATACCCACTTCACTTCTCCTATCCGCCGTTATCCTGATATGATGGTGCACCGTCTGCTGGAGCGTTATCTGAAAGGAGGGGCTTCCGTGTCAGATGCTGAGACAGAAGAACGTTGCAAACATTGTTCAAACCGTGAACAACTGGCTGCCAATGCCGAGAGGGCAAGCGTTAAATACAAACAAGTGGAGTTCATGCAGAATCAAATAGGAAAGGAGTATGAGGGAGTTGTTTCTTCTGTCACCGAATGGGGGGTGTATGTGGAACTGAAAGATAATAAATGTGAAGGCATGATACCGCTCCGTGATTTAGACAAGAATGATTATTTCATCTACGATGAACATAATCTATGTGTGGAAGGGACGAGTAGTGGAAAGAAATACACTATCGGTGATACACTCAACGTACGGGTGGTGAGAGCCAACCTTGAGAAACGCCAACTGGACTTTGCTCTTGCCTGATTTGCTGATTTCGGAAAAATGTTGTATCTTTGCCCCGCTAATGAAAAAACGCTTGTTGATATTATCCTTTGTTTTGCTTGCATCGGTATTCGCCATTGCAGACGTGGTGACTCTTTCTTTGCAGTCAGGTGAGCAAATCAGCGGAGAAATACTCTTTCAGAACGATGAAGTGGTGGTGTTGAAAAACAAAGACGGCAAGCGCTACCAATATCCCAGGTCGGAAATAAAACTAATGCAAGAGGCTACAGAACTGGCAGAAGAAGAGGATGAGGTAATTCGTACACCTAAAACAAAAAAAGTGGGTATCCTTATCGATATGTCAGGTGGTATGGCTTGGCTACCTAAACAATCGCTGGGAGGTAATGTGGCAGTTGATGTGAATATAGGAGCTTGCAACGTGGCACAGAAAAGAATCTTTATCGGCGGCGGCGTAGGTTATCATGCATATTTTGTGGGTGGCAAAACCTATTCATTTATTCCGCTTCAAGCTCGTTTTATGGCCCCCTTTACCGAAAAAAAACATGCTCCGGCATTCGGGGCATCTGTAGGTTACGGCTTTTGCCCCAAACAGGGTAAGGGAGGTATGTTTGCTTCTCTTGACTTTGGCTGGAGAGGGCAATTGCAGGAAAAAACGGCTCTTTTTGTAGGTGTCAATGCATCTATGCAGCAAGGACAGATATCTTTTGAGGAAACGGTGGAGGGGAATATATATACAAATACTTCTATCCGGACTTTCGGAATGGTGGGTGTTAAATTATCCCTTCTCTTTTGAATGATTATGGCCATACGTAAACAGAATAAACAATTGCGCACCAATAATGTTACCATCATGCTTAACGACAGCGAGATGCGTGCGCTGAAACATTATTGCGACCGTTATCAGATTAAAAATAGAAGCCGACTGATAAGGGAGATCCTGATGAAGGGCATTCTCAAACGGTTTGATGTCGACTCGCCCACTTTGTTTGACTAATTGCCGTCATGCTTGCAGCATACGGCATTTTTTGTTGTATATCTCAAAAAAATATTGTACCTTTGCGCCCGCAATAATTAATACAAATCAATAACAAACATATTATGAGAATCAAAGTAAGTAATGTCAATCAGGCAGCATGGAAAGAAATCGATGTTCACCAGAATCTGCCCGAAAACTTAAAAAAACTTCAAGAAATAGCCTACAATTTATGGTGGGTTTGGAACTCTGACGCGAAGAATATCTTTCGCTATATAGACAACGATGCCTGGCATCAGGCTCAGTCAAACCCCATCGTATTACTCAATATCATCAGTTACGAGAAGTTGGAAGAATTGGGAAAAGATGAGAAATTTATGGCACAACTCAATAAAACCTATGATGAGTTCCGTGCTTATATGGATGAGAAGAAAGATTCTAAGAAACCTTCCATCGCCTATTTCTCAATGGAATATGGTTTGAGCCATATTCTGAAAATTTATTCCGGCGGTCTGGGTATCTTGGCAGGTGACTATCTTAAAGAGGCTTCCGACTGCAATGTGGATATGACAGCCATAGGTTTCCTCTATCGCTACGGCTATTTCACCCAGACTCTCTCTCCTGAAGGACAACAAATAGCCAACTATGAGGCACAAAACTTTAGCAATCTGCCGTTAACTCAGGTGAAGAATGCCGATGGCACTCCCCTTGTGGTGGATGTGCCTTATCCTGGAAGAGACGTACATGCTTATTTGTGGAAAGTAGCTGTAGGACGTATCAATCTCTATCTGTTGGATACCGACAATGACCTCAACTCCGAATGGGATCGCTCTATCACCCACCAACTCTACGGAGGCGACTGGGAAAACCGTATCAAACAGGAGATTCTGTTGGGTATAGGCGGTATGCTCGCCTTAAAAAAACTCGGTATAAAGAAAGATGTTTACCACTGCAATGAGGGACATGCAGCCTTCATCAATGTACAACGTCTGGTTGACTTGGTTGCAGAAGGACTCACTTTCAACGAGGCAATGGAAGTGGTACGCTCCAGTTCGCTCTACACCTGTCATACTCCTGTTCCCGCCGGACACGATGCTTTTGAGGAGGGTCTCTTCTATAAATATATGAGCGAGTATCCTCAGAAACTTGGTATCGAATGGGGACAGTTTATAGATATGGGACGCGAACATCCGGGGTCGCAAGAGAAATTCTCAATGTCGGTTTTCGCCTGCAACTGCTCTCAAGAAGTGAATGGCGTTAGTCGGTTGCACGGTGAGGTGAGCAAGAAAATGTTCAGCCCTATATGGCCCGGCTATTTCCCCGAAGAACTGCATGTAAGTTATGTCACCAATGGCGTTCACATGCCTACTTGGGCTGCCTCTGAGTGGAAGAAAGTGTATGTGGAGACATTCCCGAAGGAGTGGTATAAAGACCAATCCAACCTTAAGATGTGGGAACCGTTCAACCAACTGCCGGAAGAAAAAATCTGGGAAACCCGTATGCGTTTGAAACGCAAACTTATCGATTATATCCGAGAGCAATTCCGTGAGACTTGGATGAAGAGCCAGGGCGACCCCGCTCGCATCGTGCGTGCTGTGAACGAGATGAGTGCCGACAATCTTATCATCGGGTTCGGTCGTCGTTTTGCCACTTACAAACGTGCTCACCTGCTCTTCACTGACCTCGAGCGTTTGGACAAGTTGGTGAATAACCCTGACCGTCCGGTTCAGTTCCTCTTCACAGGTAAAGCCCACCCTGCTGATGGCGGTGGTCAGGCATTAATCAAACGAATCATTGAGATTAGCCGTATGCCGCAGTTCCTTGGAAAAATCATTTTCCTTGAGAACTATGATATGCGTCTTGCCAAACGTTTGATTTCCGGTGTGGATATCTGGCTCAATACTCCTACCCGTCCACTTGAGGCATCCGGTACATCGGGCGAGAAAGCACAGATGAATGGTGTACTCAACTTCTCCGTCTTGGACGGTTGGTGGTTGGAAGGCTATGTGGAAGGTGCCGGATGGGCATTGACTGAAAAACGTACGTATGAAAATCAGGCTCACCAAGACCAATTGGATGCTGCCACCATCTACATGCTGCTCGAGAAAGAGATTATCCCGATGTATTATGCCCGCAACTCAAAGGGATATAGTCCTGAATGGATACAAACCATCAAAAACTCCATTACGAAGATTACCCCGCGTTTCACCACCAAACGTATGATGGACGACTATTTTGAGAAGTTCTATAACAAACAGGCTAAGCGCCATGCTTATCTCGAAGCCGACAACTACGCCAAAGCCAAAGAGATTGCGGCATGGAAAGAGAATATTGCTGCGCACTGGGACAATATAGAAATAGTGAAAGTGGAGATGCCTGATGCAATGTTGAACAACCCCAATGTGGGCGATAAATTCAAACTGGCAGTAGAGATTGATACCAAGGATTTGAACGACAAAGGTATCGGTGTAGAACTTGTGGCTGTCCGTACTTCCACGCATAACAACGACAAACTCTACGAGGTGGAAGAACTCAAACTCGTCAATACCTTCGGAAGCGTGATGCGTTTCGAGAAAGAATATCAGCTTGACTATGCAGGCGGTATGAAGTTCGCTTTCCGTATGTTCCCGAAGAATAGTGAACTGCCACACCGCATGGATTTCTGCTACGTCCGCTGGATTTAACAGACTGACAGAATAAAAGAAGACGGCAGAGTGATATTTTCATTCTGCCGTATTCTTTGTCATCCTTTATATATGTATAACCCGTTGGCGGAATTAAGAATAATAAAAATTAACTCTTGACGAAATGCAAGTAAAAAATTTGGCAATTTTTCCACTCGAAAATCACTCCGATTTTCCCCCAAAAAAGAGCACCTTTTTAGCGGACATACAGCGGACATACAGCGGACATCGTGCATACTTTGTGGTATAATGTTCTTATTATATGCATGTTATAGGCAAAAAAATGGCCTTTTTTTACTCTTTTCCTGCAAAAAAAACACCAAAAAAAATTGGCAAATTTTCCACAACTGATAATCCCCTCACTGTCGTCGCATGACAAATCAATACCATGCCTTCCTCAACAAGGTAAGAGTACTGAAAATAAACCTATTGGGAAAATTATGTATGGGCTGTATTAATTCCGCCAATGGGTATATGTATAACTATTTTGATAAGGCTATCTGATAGGCTTTCAAGTAGTATTCAAAGAAGTGTTTCCAATTGGCATGTTCGGCTATGGAAGCGGCGCGGCAACGACATTCATTGCGTTGTGCTTCGGAGAAACCTGCATATTCCCCGACAGCCCGTGCAATGACGTTAGCAGCTTCTTCAAAATTGCTGTCAGTCCGATGGCAGACCATTACACCGGTGGGCCAACCGTCTCTCTTGTTGAACTTATTAGCCCAGATGCCGAATCCTGCAAGGTCGGTGGTGAGGGTAGGGACACGGAAAGCGATACTCTCGAGCGGTGTGTAGCCCCATGGCTCATAGTAGGAGGGGAAAATGGTAAGGTCAAGACCAATCAGCAAATCGTAATATGACTTGTTGAGTACACCATCGTTACCCGTCAGATACGCTGGAATGAAAATCACTTTTACACGCTCGTTTTCTGCATTATTCATGCCGTAATACCGCATCGTGTTGAGCACAGGGTCGTGCTCGGGGTCATAGAGCCTGTGGGTGGTGATATGTGATAGAGGGTTCTCCCGGACACCATTGCCGGCGACGGCATCAAACGCTTCTCCGTGCCAGGCGGGAACCATAATGAAGGCTGTTATTGTTCTTCCTGCCTGATGATTGAGCAGATTGAGCGATGAAAGAAACATGTCAATACCTTTGTTTTTCCACTCGTATCTGCCACTAATGCCGACAAGCAAACTGTCTTTGGGCAGATTGTAACCTAATACCTGTGAAGCGGTCTTTCTCAGCAGGCGTTGTGCTGCGGTGCGTTTGCGGGCAAAGGCGGTTTCTGTCTTGGGAATAAAACCTGATTCAAAACCATTGGGGGTGACAATATCGGCAGGTTTGTCAAGCAGTTGCTTGCATTCGCGATTGGTCAGGTCACTCACAGTGGTAAAACAGTCGGCATAGTGAGCTGCTTGTTTCTCCACCGAGTGCTTGCTTTCCATATTAAGTTCACGTGCCATCTGGTCGCCGTGATAACCTTCGAAATAGTCATATAAGGGTTTGTTGTTGCCGGCTATGCTGCGACCTATAGAGGTGGCATGGGTGGTGAATAGAGTGCGGACACGGGGCAAGTACGTCTTTACATAAAACAGACCGAAAGCGGTCATCCACTCGTTGAAATGAGCCACAACGCGTTTGCTGCTCAAATTGAGATAACTATACAGACTTTCTATCACTTTCCCCGAAGCCCAGCCGAACATGGATGATTCGTCATAGTCGCCGTATGCATGGAGCGAGTCCACCCGAAAATGTTCCCATACCTCCCCATAAATATCATTCTTATGGCTTAAAAAAGACCGGAATTCCACTAATATGGCTATCGGCTTTCCGGGAATCAGCCATCTGCCAATCCGAACAGAAAGCCCTTCAGCGGCGGCTTTTGCGGTCCACTCGGAGAGTAAACAAGGGTCTTCTTGAAAAAAAGGATTTTCTTTATCTTCCCATATATCGGGTCCGATAAAGAAAACCTTGTCTTTACAGATTTGTTGCATGCTTGCCGCGCGTGTGGAGAGCACGGCATAAATTCCTCCTACCTTGTTGCATACTTCCCAACTGGTTTCAAAAATATATTCAGGTGTTTTCATCTGTTTTGTATAATTATTCAATTAGCCCGCGGGGCGCTCAATTTTTCATTCCTCAATAATGGCTATTCCGGTTATCCCATCAACAAAGTTGAGTGTGTCCGGTTTGAAAACGGTGGTGTTTTCTTTGACCTGCATCAGCGGCAAGCGACATACCCCATCCTCAGTGGAGTAGTAGATGTAATTGTCTGTATTGCTCAGACAGAGTGCATTGGTGGTTTGCTGAAGTGCTTTGCAATGGTTGCCGTCGAAATTGCATACATATAATGTGTTGCCACTGCAGAAGTAAATTTTTCTGGTAATGACATCTGCGGCAATAGCATCAATGGTATATTCTGCCAAAATGGCAGGGAGAACAGGGGCTTGACCGCTATTGATATCGGATTCTGTAAAGCGATAAATGCCTTTTTCTGTACCCCATAACCATGTGTTGCTACAGCAACTGATACCTCCTGATTGAGTTACACTCAGACCTGAAAGGTTGGAGGAATTGGCAAACAGATGGTCGGAGCCGCTACTGAAAGAGGCATTGCTCTCTGTAAGCGACAGCCGATGAACGGCATCGGAAGCTGAGGTCCAATATAAGTAACCGCCTTGAATAACTCCATTATAGTAACCTAATTCGTCATTTTCTGCGGTGTTTTTTATGAATATACTGCTATTGCCGTTCTGCGGGTTGAGGCGCTGAATGGAACCTGCGGCTGTGTTGTCGGCATTGAGCACATAAAGCGACTCTCCGTCACTTAAAAGTTGACAGGCGGCAGTGGGTTTCTCCCCTACGATGCTCAACTCTTCAGGTATGCTGTAGCCTAAATCAAAAAGATGCTGCTCAAAAAGGGTGTTATCGGCTCTTGTCATGTATAACAATGTACCTTTTCTGTCAAGAACGGTAAGGGTGGTATCGATGAGAAAAATTTCGGAGCCTAAGGTGACGGTAAGACCAATATTCACATTCCCGGGCTCGGTAAAAAAAACCGACATGTTCTCCGAGGCTGTGTCGCCTTCGGTTATCACTGCTTCCTCGGGCATGTGCCATTCGTACTGCAGTGAATAATTGTACGGATTATACACAATGGCAGAAAGAGACATTGTCTTGAAAATGGTGATGCTGTCTTCGGAAAAAGAGATGGAAGGAATCGTATCGTAAACCACTATTTCTTTGCTTTGTCTGTGTTTTTTCTTGCCATCCACGGTGAGAACCACCGTATAGGTGCCGGGACGTTTATAGATGTGAGTCGGACTCTTGAGTGATGAGGTGGCTATATCACCGAATTCCCAAGCCCATTCATCGCCGTCAGTGCTAAGATTGGTAAATGTGACGGTCTCACCGGCACGAGGATTGGCAGGCGAGTAGGAGAAATCGTATGACTCTCGGTTGCAGGCAACCAATGAGAGTAGAATGACAGGTAAGTATAATAATTTGTGTTTCATACAAGCATATCAATTATTGTGTCGGCTGTAGCCGTGGTAATCGGTATTTTGTTTTCCAATGTACGCCACCAAGTGAGTTGTCGTTTAGCATAGTTGCGTGAGTGTTGCTGAATGAGTTCCACGGCTTTTTCTTTGCTTATGTCGCCATCAAAATACTTGAACATCTCTTTATAGCCCACGGTGTTCAAAGCATTCAGTCCACGCATCGGATACACCCGCCGAGCCTCTTCTTCCAGACCCTCATCCATCATTTTCAACACCCGTTGGTTGATGCGTTCATAGAGTTCGTCGCGTTCTCGTGTAAGTTGAACCTGCAGAATACGGAAATCATGCTCTGTTTTTGTTCTTCCGAGAAAGGTGGAGTAGGGCTTTCCTGTGTGTTTGCTCACCTCAAGAGCGTGCATCAGTCGTTGCGGATTATGGATGTCCGCTTTGGCAAAATAGTCAGGGTCTGCTTTGCAAACCTCCTCTTGCAGCCATGTCAATCCTTTCGTCTCATAGTCAGCGCGTATCTGCTTGCGCAAATCGGAGGGCACCTTGGGAATGTTGTCCAGTCCTTTGCATACGGCATCGATATACATCATGCCCCCGCCTACCATCAAGAGAGTGTCATGCTTTTGATGGAGTTGCTTGATGAGAGTCAAGGCATCGGCGGCATATTCGCCTGCGCTGTAGGCTTCGCTGACAGAATGAGTGCCTACAAAATAGTGCTTGACGCGTGCCTGTTCTTCGGCGGTAGGTGCCGCCGTTCCAATGGGAAGTTCACGATATATCTGTCTGGAATCAGCATTGAGTATGGGGCACGTCAAACGTTCTGCCACTTGAAGCGACAATTCCGTTTTTCCGACACCCGTGGCACCCGATATGACCAGCAGCGTTTTCACTAAAGATGATTAGAACAAACTGTTGTCATCGAAATTCATGTCGCCGAAGCCTTCCGGGTCGAGTTCATCGGAGTCGTAGTCATCTGAGCCGTAGAAATCGGCATCCATGTCCAACGATGAACGACTCGTCAGTTTGTCGAAGTCTTCTTGGTACAACTGTTTAGGTGCTTTACCCTTGGTCTCCACCAATTTTATGCCCTCAATATCTCCTTTGCAAAGAGTGAGTTCGCCAAAAAAATTGCGTTCGAACATAGGATCGAACACATACATAAGACGTTGTTTGGACTCCGTCAGCAAGTCGCTTAGGCGTGTGTCTTCCATCACCATGTTGTCGTACTCAAAGCTGTTTTCCATCGGAGCGAGGGTCACTTCCTGCTCTTTTTCCCAACGGTCGTTGCACATGAAGAAACTCGTCATCTGATCATCGGCATACTTCGTGGATGCGAGTATGGCTTTGTGCAAGTCAAGAAAAGTGGCATCCGGGTTGCAGTCGAAAACACGCTTGAAGTCTTCAACTTCTTCGTTAAAAAGTGTAATACGATAAATCATATATGTTTAGAATTTATGTGTCAATATTTTTTTAATTAGCCCGCAGGGCACTCATTCCCTCAATTAGTCCGCAGGGGCTCGCTTTTCCGGCTATATACCGCTACAAAGATACATACTTTTTTTTATACACGCAAAAAAAGTTTTTCTATGCATTTTCAGAATGAACATCAAGATTGTTTAATACCCTCTTACCCGTTCGCGGAATGAAAGTAAAAATTTGGCAATTTTTCCACTCAACACTCACTCCTGTTTTTCCGGAAAAAATGCACCATTTTAGCGGACATGTAGCGGACATACAGCGGACATCGTGCATACTTTGTGGTATAATATTCTTATTATGTGAATGTTATAGGTGTAAAAATGGCTATTTTTACTCTCAATCTGCAAAAAAAATTACTAAAAAAATTTGGCAATTTTTCCCCAACGGATAATTCTCTCACTTGTCGTCTTATGTCTGATGAATGCCATGCATTCCCTCAATAGAGTAAGAGTGCTAAAAATAAATGTATTCATTTGGCACAGACTTTGCAATTTTGTAGCAAAATATTTTTTTAGAAAGGAATATATTATGAAAAAGTTTTTGAGTTATTTGTGTGTAGTGGTTCTGACCGTGGCAGTGAGTGTTGCCACAACCTATATTGTATTGCAAAAGGCAAGTCCTGAAGTGGTGATGACCAAGGTAGTGAATGGAGATACCCTCACGACTGTGCCTGCTGCATACACTAAATTTGCCTATCTTCCATCTGCAGGTGAGACTGATTTTACTGCCGCTGCGGAATTGTCGGTCAATGCCGTGGTGCACGTGAAGACTACTTACAAGGCTCAGTCTTCCCGCTCCTATATGTCTGACCCGTTCTTCGAGTTTTTCTTCGGTCGTCCCGGACAGCAGCAGGAGATGCCCGCGCAACAGGCCTCCGGCTCGGGTGTGATTATCTCCCCTGACGGCTATATCGTCACCAATAACCATGTTATCGATAAAGCCACACAGATAGAGGTGGTGCTGAACGACAAACGTGAATTTACGGCTACGCTCGTCGGTACGGATCCCAATACGGATATTGCTCTTTTGAAAATCGATGCCACAGATTTGCCGGTTATTCTGATGGGTAATTCCGATGACTTGAAAGTAGGCGAGTGGGTGCTGGCGGTCGGTAATCCGTTTAATCTTACCTCTACGGTTACGGCAGGTATTGTATCTGCCAAGGCACGCAATATCAATATCCTGAATGCGGAGATGAAAATTGAGAGTTTTATCCAGACGGATGCAGCCGTTAATCCCGGCAACTCGGGCGGAGCATTGGTCAATACGCGCGGCGAACTGGTAGGTATCAATACGGCAATAGCTTCTCAAACAGGCTCCTATACGGGTTATTCGTTTGCCGTACCTGTCAGCATTGTGCAGAAAGTGGTGGGCGATTTGAAGCAGTACGGCATTGTACAACGAGCCATTCTGGGTGTTCAGATGCAGGAGATAACACCTGAATTGAAGAAAGAAAAAGGTCTGACTACGCTTCAAGGTGCCTATGTAGCGCGAGTGGTGGAACAAGGTGCAGCTGATAAAGCGGGTGTGAAAGAAGGGGATGTAATTACGCAGATAGACTCTACGCCTATCAAGACAGGAACAGACCTTCAGGAGCAGATTGGCCGTCACCGCCCGGGAGATACAGTCACGCTTACTGTTTTAAGAAAAGGCAACCTGCTTACGCTTACAGCAGAACTCACAAATAAAGCGGGTGGCACCTCACTGATAGAGAAAGATACCGATACTGCTCAGTTGGGAGCGCAATATGAGGAGTTGTCGGACAAACTGAAACAGAAACTTGGTATCAACTACGGTTTGCAGGTGAAGAACTTGAAGTCGGGTAAACTTAAAGCAGCAGGTGTGCCGGCTGACTTCATCATACTGAAAGCCAATAACCGCACCATCCGTACGGAAGAAGACTTGAATGAAGTGGTGCAAAATGCCCTTTCTGCCTCTGAACATGACAAAGTGCTGTTCCTTACCGGTTGCACCCCGCAAGGCAGAGTGCAGTACTATGCTATCAATTTGTCAGAATAATTTTTTTCAAAATATAGAACCTGAAATTTGGTAGATTCAAAAACTTTTTGTACCTTTGCGCGCTAATTTTGGCGGAGTGTGTTTTGTCGTGAGTTACGATATGCTGCAGGCACAGCATGCAACGCCTAAATTTGGCAAAAATACGAATCGTTTCAATCGTATGAGACAACTAAAAATTACTAAATCAATCACCAACCGTGAGAGTGCTTCGCTCGACAAGTATCTGCAAGAGATAGGCCGTGAAGAACTTATATCGGTGGAAGAAGAAGTCGAACTGGCAGGTAGGATCCGCAATGGAGACAGAGCTGCGTTGGAAAAACTGACGCGCGCCAACCTCAGATTCGTCGTCTCAGTCGCTAAACAGTATCAAAATCAGGGTTTGAGCCTTCCCGACTTGATTAACGAAGGCAACCTCGGCCTCATTAAGGCAGCAGAAAAATTCGACGAGACACGCGGCTTCAAATTTATCAGTTATGCCGTTTGGTGGATACGACAGAGTATCCTGCAGGCATTGGCAGAGCAATCACGTATAGTGCGTCTGCCGCTTAATCAAGTAGGCTCACTCAACAAAATTAACAAGGCCTACTCACGTTTTGAACAAGAGTATGAACGCAAACCTTCTGCAGAGGAACTGGCTGAAGAGCTGGATATTCCTGTAGAGAAAATTGCCGAGACGCTGAAAATGTCCGGCAGGCATGTGAGTGTTGACGCACCATTTGTAGAGGGAGAAGATAACAGTCTGATTGACGTGATGGTCAACGAAGATTCTCCCAATGCAGACCGTGGGTTGATTAACGAGAGTCTGTCGAAAGAGATTGAGCGTGCTCTTGCCACTCTTACCGACCGCGAAGCGGAAATCGTCAGAAAATTCTTCGGTATCGGTATGCCGGAGATGACGCTTGAAGAGATTGGAGAAGAGTTCGGTTTGACCCGTGAACGTGTTCGACAAATCAAAGAGAAGGCTATTCGGCGTTTGCGCAACAACTCCCGCAGCAAAATGCTTAAAACTTATCTCGGCTGATAAAAGAATTCCGTAATTGTCAGTAGATGAAAAGACTCGCCTAAAAGCGGGTCTTTTTCTATTCATGAATTATGATGAAAATGTGATGAAAAAGTAAAATAAATTTGTGGGGTTGAAAAAAATGTGTTATCTTTGCGCGTCTTACGTATAGAAACAAAGTGGAAAAACAAAACTGATATGATGATCCATAAAAACACCCGTCTGATAGCGTTGTTGCTGATAATTTGCATGCCATCAATTCTGTTGGCTGTGAATCCAGCGCAAAAAAGAAGGTCCAGCATTGCATGGTCCGCTTCGCAAAGCAAACAAACCGGTCTTTATCGTCGTGACAATGGCGGCGGTTTGGATGGTTGGGTGTTCTCTCTTAATGCCAATTACTATTATGGTGATGTGGATGCCCAGGGTATCATCTTCAAAGACGGTTTCCGTACAAATAATTTAGGAGGTTCGATAGGTGTGGCTTATGAACATCCGATTCCCAATTCCAATCACTTTGCTTTGCGCTATCAAGCCAATTTGGGTTTGATTCGCGGTAATGCATGGGAGGATCGTGCTGCGGACCCTATTCGTTCCGACCAGAAAGTGGCTTTCTATAACATATCTCTTGAGCCTTCAGTGGGTGTTGAGTTTTATCCTTCCCGCAGAGCCGGTTTCTATCTGTATGCAGGTCTGGCGCTCAATATGGGTTTGATAAATGATGCTTTTGAGCGTCAAGGAGCAACTTCAGCCACTGATTATGGCCATCCTAAAATGCACTTCTCTGCTCTCCCGATGGTAGTGCTTGAAATAGGTTATGATATCAATTTCAAGACTTGCATGCTTCGTTTCAGTGCTTCTGCTCACCAAGGTTTGTTGGATGCGTATCATTGTAATTTGGATGGCTACCCCAATCCTTATGAACAAATCAATGGTAACACCGGCGGCTATGGCTCACCTCAGTACAAACCCTATAGCATGAACGAATGGGCTGACGGTTATTTTCAAGTGACCGTTGGTTTCTCGTGGAAGGGTAGAAAGTGCGAAGTTTGTCGTATGATGAGATAGGCTGCGGGCGCAAAAGGGAAGTAGAATATTTGGAAGAAATCAACGTAGCAGCCTTGTCGAATAAGAAAAAGATAATCAACGATCCGGTCTTTGGGTTCATCTCCGTACCCAATGAATTCCTGTTTGATTTGCTTCAGCATACGTATGTGCAACGCCTCAACCGTATTCGTCAGTTGGGGCTTTCCTATTATGTATACCCGGGTGCTACCCATACCCGGTTCCTGCATTCGCTGGGAGCTATGCATCTGATGCAGGAGGCAATAGGTGTGCTCCGACAGAAGAATATTCTGATTTCTCACGAAGAAGCCAATGCCGCCATGGCAGCCATCTTACTGCATGACATAGGTCACGGTCCGTTCTCTCACGTGTTGGAGCATACCTTGGTAAGCGGTATCTCCCATGAGGATATTTCGCTTCTGATGATGCAGCATATCAATGCTGAGATGAACGGCGCCTTGGATGATGCTATTCGAATCTTTAAGAATGAATATCCCAAGCATTTTCTTCATCAGTTGGTTTCTTCTCAATTGGATGTTGACCGCTTGGATTATCTTTGTCGCGACTCCTTCTTTTGTGGTGTAAACGAAGGTACGGTAGCTTCGGCAAGAATACTGAAGATGCTCAATGTAAGGGATGATAAACTGGTGGTGGATGCCAAAGGTATTTATTCGATAGAGAAGTTTCTGGTGGCTCGCCGTTTGATGTATTGGCAGGTATATCTGCATAAGACCTCGGTGGCAGCGGAGCAACTATTGATACGTATTCTGCAACGTGCCAAACATCTGGCAATGCATGGTGCTGATTTGTTTGCGAGTCCGGCCTTGAGATTTTTTCTCTATCATGAGATAACGCGGGAGCATTTTCTTGCATCTGAGAAGGCGCTCAATAACTATGCTTTGTTGGATGACAGCGATATATTGTCAGCTATCAAAGTGTGGGCGGAGACGGATGACAAAGTCCTTTCTCTGCTCTGCAGTTCATTTATGAATCGTCGGCTCTTCAAGGTGAAGATGACAGATGAGCCGCTGACCGAAACAGAGCGCAGAGAACTCAGCCTTCAGTATCAAGACGCTTTTTCGCTGACAGAAGAAGAGGCTGCCTATTTTTTCAGCGAGCACTCCTCGGTTACAAACACCTACTCGCCCAAGGATGACAATATCGGCATACTATTTGGAGACGGAAAAATAAAAGATATAGCCGAAGCATCCGATATGCTCAATTTGCAGGTCCTTACGAAAAGGGTGGAGAAGCATTACTTATTTTATTATTTACTTGCGAACAATTGATAGTATGACGTTTACTGCTCAACAAATAGCACAACTCTTGCAGGGTGACTTACAAGGCAATCCCGAGGCACAGGTGAGCAATGTTTGCCCGATTGATGACGGAAAACCCGATTGCCTGAGTTTTTTGTATGACAAAAAATACTTGTCTTGTTTGGAAACAACAAAGGCAGGTGTGGTGCTTCTTTCGCGTGATTTGGGTTATGCGGGCAAGACGGCTGCCACGCTGATTTTGGTGGATAATGCCCGGGCTGCTGTAGCACAACTTTTTAGGATGGTGAGCGAGGTGTTGAATCCTCGCAAGCAAACAATAGAGCAACCTTCGTTTGTAGCGGATGATGTTGTGCTTCCTTCCAATATATATATAGGTGCTTTCGCTTATATAGGGCAGCATGTCAGCATAGGCGAGAATGTTCAGATTTATCCGCATTGCTATGTGGGTGACAATTGTGTCATTGGTGACAATACGGTGCTGTATAGTGGGGTGAAATTATATCATCATACGACAGTAGGCAAAGATTGTATCTTGCATAGCGGTTGTGTTATCGGGGCTGACGGTTTTGGCTTTGAGCCGGATGCTGACGGCGTGAACAAGAAGATACCGCAGATAGGCAATGTGGTGATAGAAGACGATGTGGAGATAGGTGCTAATACGTGCATTGATCGTGCAATGATGGGCTCTACTGTGGTGAAACGGAATGTGAAGGTGGACAACCTTGTACAGATAGCACACAACGATGAGGTGGGCGAGAGCAGTATTCTTTGTTCGCAGGTGGGTATTGCAGGTTCTACCAAGATAGGTGAGCATTGCACCTTCACCGGTCAGGTGGGTGTGGCAGGACATATAGAGGTGGCAGACCATTGTCTTGTCGGAGCGCAATCGGGTGTTGCGGGAACTATCAAGAAACCAGGTATTTATATGGGTTCTCCTGCTTTTGAGGCATCCAAGTGGCGCCGCGCTATTGTCGGCTTTAAGAATCTGCCTGAGATGCAGAAAGAATTGTTTGAATTGCAAAAGAAACTGAAATGAGACAACATACTATCAGTAGTGAATTTTCATTTACCGGCAAGGGTTTGCACACCGGTTTGGAAATTCATGCCCGTTTTCTTCCTGCGGAAGAGAATAGCGGTGTTCGCATTGCCCGAACAGACCTCCCGGGGTGCCCTACGTTTGAGGCAGTGGCGGACTATGTGTCTGCCACCGAGCGTGGCACCGTGCTCGAACATGGCGAATGGAAGGTTAGCACAGTGGAGCATGCCCTTTCTGCTTTATATGCCATGGGGGTTGACAATTGCCTTATAGAAGTGGATGGGCCTGAGATACCTATCTTAGACGGTTCCGCCAAATATTTTGTGGAAGCAATAGAGCGGGTGGGGTTGTGCGAGCAACAAGCCGAACAAAAGATATGGACAGTGCACCACAAAATGGAATTTGAGAAAGGCGACAGCAAGATAGTGATTTTGCCGGATGATACCTATTCGGTGGATGTGCATATTGGTTTTCCTTCTCCTGTTTTGAACAATCAGTTTGCCTCTCTTGATTCGTTGACAGACTATCCGAAGGAGATTGCCTCCGCGCGTACATTTGTTTTTCTGCGCGAGATACAGCCCTTACTCAAGATGGGACTTATTAAAGGTGGGGATTTGCAGAATGCTATCGTCATCTATGACGAACCGATGTCGCAAGAGTCTTTCGATCAAATTGCCGATATGCTGAACCAGCCTCGGCAGGATGCTGCTAAGACAGGCTATTTATGCGACTTGAATTTCAGCAATGAACCGGCGCGTCATAAATTGTTGGATGTAATCGGAGATCTTTCTTTGATAGGGGTCCGGCTGCAAGGAAAAATTATCGCCACTCGTCCGGGTCACGGCGTGAATACCACCTTTGCTAAGCAACTGCGCCGTGAAGTGAAACGGCAACAGGTTCTTCCGCCTGCAATCAGCGAGCACACAGAACCCGTGCTTGTCAGCGAAGATATAATCCGCCTATTGCCCCATCGGTATCCGATGTTGTTAGTGGACAAAGTGCTCAGTTTGGATGAGAAGATGATTGTGGGTTGCAAAAACTTCACGTCAGATGAACCTTTCTTTCAAGGTCATTTCCCCGGTGAACCGGTAGTGCCGGGCGTGCTACTGATAGAGGCGATGGCACAGACGGGCGGTATTCTGGTGCTTCGCGAGAAACAAAATCCGGCGGACTATGCCACCTATCTTATTAAGGCGGACAACGTGAAATTCCGTCAGAAAGTAGTGCCGGGCGACACTCTTGTAATGCGTCTGGAAATGGCAGAGCCCATCCGAAGGGGCATTGTTATGATGCAAGCTTTCGGTTTTGTTCGAAATAAATTGGTTGCAGAGGCGTTGCTTACCGCACAAGTGACTAAGAAAAAGAAAGATTAGAAAATAGAAATCAGAAATATAATTATAGAGATGAAACAACCTTTAGCATATATCAATCCCAATGCAAAGATTGATCCGTCAGTTGTCATTGATCCCTTTGTTTGCATTGACGGAAATGTGGAAATAGGTCCGGGCTGCAAGATTGGCAGCAATGTGACCATTTGTGACGGCGTTCGTTTAGGCAGCAATGTAACGGTTTTTCCCGGTGCTGTCATAGGCGCCATTCCCCAAGACTTAAAGTTCAAAGGAGAAGAAACCTATGTCTATGTAGGCGATAATACTGTTATTCGTGAGTTCGTTACCATTCACCGCGGCACTGCTTCGAAGGGCAAGACCGTAGTAGGAAAGAACTGTCTGATTATGGCATATTGCCATATTGCACACGATTGTCTGCTGGGCGACAATATCATTATGTCGAACTGCACGCAGTTGGCAGGTGAGGTGCAAGTGGCAGACTGGGCTGTGATAGGTGGCGGCACCTTGGTACATCAGTTCACACATATCGGGGCGCACGTGATGATACAAGGCGGCAGCAAGATTCAAAAGGATATACCGCCCTATATCACAGCGGCTCGTGAGCCTATACAATTCTGCGGAGTCAACTCCATAGGTATGCGTCGCCGCGGTTTCACCAACGAGCAGATACACAACATTCAAGACTGCTATCGATTGATTTTCCAATCGGGTTTGAATGTTTCGCAAGCGATGGAGCGAATAGAAGCAGAATTGCCCTCTTCGCAGGAGAGAGACGAGATTATCTTGTTTGTCCGCAACTCTCCACGCGGTATCTTGAAAGGATACTTTGATAAGTAGGATTAGGAATAGAAACAGGAATAGTGAATAATCAGAATATATTGTTATGAATTTTATTGAAGAAATAGTAGAGAAAGACCTTCAGGAAGGCAAGAATGACAAACGTATTCAGACTCGTTTTCCGCCCGAGCCTAACGGCTATCTACACATTGGTCATGTGAAGGCTATCTGCATGGACTTTGGTATTGCCGAGAAATACGGCGGTGTGTGCAATCTGCGTTTTGATGACACCAACCCCGTGAAGGAAAATACTGAGTATGTTGATTCTATCCAACATGATATTGAGTGGCTTGGTTTCCATTGGGGAAAAGTGTTTTATGCTTCCGACTATTTTGAGCAACTCTACGACCTTGCTATCCGTTTTATCAAGGAGGGTAAGGCATACGTGGATGAGCAGTCGGCAGAAGAGATAGCTGCTCAGAAAGGAAGCCCCACCGAGGCAGGTCAGAACTCTCCTTATCGCGACCGCCCCATTGAGGAGAATCTGCGTCTCTTCCAAGCCATGCAGAACGGCGAGATAGAAGACGGCAAGATGGTGTTGCGTGCAAAGATTGACATGGCCAATCCGAACATGCATTTCCGTGATCCGATTATGTATCGCATTATCACCACGCATCCGCACCACCGGACAGGACGCCGTTGGAATGTGTATCCGATGTATGATTTTGCTCACGGTCAGTCTGACTATTTTGAAGGCGTGACTCACTCCATCTGCACCCTTGAGTTTGTGGTACACCGTCCCTTATATGACTATTTCATTGATCAATTCAGCGGAGACAACTTCTGTGGTTTATCTCCCTACGGGAAAGATTATCGTCCGCATCAGTATGAGTTCAACCGTTTGAATATCACCTATACCGTAATGTCAAAACGCAAGATGTTGCAATTGGTGAAAGAAGGGTTGGTTGCCGGTTGGGATGACCCCCGCATGCCGACCGTTTGCGGTTTGCGCCGTCGTGGTTACACAGCAGAGGCTATTCGTACTTTCATTGACAAGATAGGTTACACCAAGGTGGAAGGTACTATTGATTTGGGATTGCTGGAGCATACGGTTCGTGAGAGCCTCAAAGAGAAAGCACCGCGTGTATGTGCAATCTTCGACCCTGTAAAACTCGTTATTACCAATTATCCTGATGGCAGAGAAGAGACAATCGTTGCCGATAATATTGATGGTATAGAAGAATTGGGTAAACGGGAGATGCCTTTTGGTAAAGAACTTTGGATAGAGCGCGAAGACTTCCGTGAAGAGGCGGACAAGAACTTTTATCGTCTTTCTCCCGGCGGCAGAGAAGTGCGTTTGAAGAATGCCTATATTATTCAGGCTACGGGTTGCGAGAAAGATGCAGCTGGCAATATCACTACTGTGTATGCCACCTATGACCCTGACTCCAAGTCGGGCACAGAGGGAGGCAACCGTAAGACTAAGGCTACCATCAACTGGGTGGAGTGCAACTCTGCTTTGGATGCCGAAGTACGTCTTTACGACCGCTTGTTTGCTGTGGAGAACCCATCCGCAGACGAGCGCGACTTCCGCGAACTGCTTAACCCCGACTCCTTGAAAGTGATTACGGCAAAAGTGGAGGCTTCGCTGGCTGCAGTGAAACCGCAAGACCACTTCCAGTTCTTGAAGCAAGGTTACTTTGTGGTGGACGATGACAGCACGGCTGAGCATTTGATTTTCAACCGTACTGCCTCTCTCAAGGATAACTGGCAGAAGAAATAAAGTTTGAAATACTATTACTAATGTTTACAAGTGAGAGCCATAGCATGCTATGGCTCTACAAGTATCAGTATCACTTATATGTGGCAAGCGAATATCAAAGATATCAACGGGAAGCGGCAAATCTTTTGTGATTGGCGCCGGAAGTTTGTCCGTCTCACTCCTGAAGAGTGGGTTAGGCAACAGGTGTTGCATGCTTTGGTGGATAATACAGGTTATCCGGCTGCCCGTATTGCCGTGGAGCATCCGATACAGGTGGGTGAAGTGCAGAAGCGATGCGACGCGGTGGTGATGGGAGAACAATTGCAGCCCTTGTGCATTATTGAGTTTAAGGCGGAGGCGGTGGCACTTTCCCAGAAGGTGTTCGACCAAGTGGCGGTCTATAACCGACGTTTGCAGGTGCCTTTTTTTATTATCTCCAATGGCAGAACGACCTATGCCTGTCGTGTCAGAGAGAACGGATATGAGTTTATAGAGCAGTTGCCGACCTACGAGGAATTGTCAAGCAATGAGCCATAAATTCTAACGACCGATTCGGGTTAAATTGAGAGCATAATAAAATAATTACTGACTAAGGTCATAATAATATGATAGGCTGCCCGCGGGCAGCCTATCATATTATTTAGTCGGAATATTCTACTTGGAATATTCTATTGGAGCCTATTATCGGAGCAGGTACTTCTGACCATTTTGGATAACGATGCCTTTGTAGTCTTTGCCTACTTGAACGCCGAGCACATTGTACATCGGGGCATTGAGGTTGAGTTCGATGAAGATGTTCTCAACTGCACTGCCACCGGCATATTCCACAAACCAAGCGTTCTCGAATTCGGGAGTGGTACCTGTTACGGTTTCACCGCTTTTCTTTACATATTTCTTGAGCGGACCTTCGATAACCACTTCGTCACCTACCTTGACGGGGAGTTCAGCGAATGCACAAGTGAAGGGCTTGTTTTCTTTGTCGTTGGTGTAGAAGCAGTCAATAGCACCCGAGCAGTCGGAGATGGTGATATTCAAGTTCTTCTTGTCAGCATCGAACTCATCGTACTTCTCCTGAGTGGTGGAAATCTTTGTGATTTTGGCGCGCACCTTATAGGTGGTTTCACTCTTGGCACCATCTTCCAAAGCATTGGCAATAGCGATAGCCTCGGAAATGCGGATGAAGCCTTCTTCTGCAGCCGGACATTCTTCGCCTTCTTCAAGAATCCTTATGGTGGAAGAGTGGTTGGTTTCGTATGTACCTTTGTAGTTTTGTAGGATAGTAGCACTGATTTCCACTTTAGCGCCAAGAGCTACGGTTTCTTTCAGTCCTACAGCACCATAAACTTGGAATACTTGCCCGCCGTCTTTGGTGTCAGCAATCCAGAATGATTGTTGTTGCGGGTACTTAGCGTCAGTACCATAAGCAGTAACAATTTCGGTTACGAAGCCGAGGAGTACGTAGGTATCGGTAGTTTTCTCTCCGTCGTTGAGTTTTTCAGCGATGGCGCGTGCTTCAGAAGCCCAGTAGCGTTCTTCGATGGCAACCGCCTGACCGCCTTCGGTAGCGGGGATAGGAAGGACAACTTTGTTGATGACATATTCTTTGTTAGCTGCGGTTTTTCCGGAGAATTTTACCTCATACAAAGGTTTTTCGTCAGCATTTTGTCCTTTGTAGATAATGGTGAGTGTAGCAGATGCGAGATCGGCTGCAGTACCATCGGTTACAGAGGCTTTGTTGTTGCCGGTCTTGGTGTATTCTCCCACAAGACGTGTGTGTTGTTTAGCAGCAGCGGTAAGTGAAACGGCTTTTCCGTCAGCGGCGGTGAAGGTGAAAGTGTAGGTTTCGAAATCTTCGTCATATACGGCAGTAGCAGCGGTTGGGGTGAGAATGATGGCATCTGCGGAGATACCATTGTCAATTATAACGACAGTTGCACCAGCTTTGGTTTCAGGAGTGTTTCCTTTATAGTTTGTCAATGTTGCTCCTTTTACGCGAACTTTATAATCAACCTCTACAGATTCTTCACCGGTGGCATTATATATATAGAATTTGTCAGATCCTCCTTTCGTATCACTTAGATAGAAGGATTGTTTGGTGGCATCGTCAACACTCTTAGTCTCAACTACCCATCCTTCGATGGTGTAGGTTTCCGGAGTGGTGGCATCAGCAGCAAGTGCACTTGCTATTTCTGTTGCTTGTGAGGGGGTAATAACCTGCTCAACAACAGCGGTACCGCCTTCAACGGCAACGACTTCACCATTCTTGATCTCGGCTTTGCCTTGGTAGTTCAGAATTTTGCCTGTTACCTTCACTTTGTCACCAGCTGAGAATTTGATATTGTTATCGTTTTCATCTTTAGGGCAATTCCCATAGAAACTGATGAACGTGGTGTCAGTAGCATTTTTTGTGTCGTTCATTGCCAGGATTTGCTGATCTTTGGAAATGTTGCCTGCAGAAATAACATAACCGACAACGGTGTATGATTTTGGTGTTGTGGCATTGTCTTCAAGATTCAGTGCAAGTACTTTGGCTTGTGCACAAGTGATTTCTTCAATTTCAGCAGCTTCTGTTACGGTGACTTCACATGTGGCAGAGAATTCGCCAAGTGTGGCGGTTATAGTTGCCGTGCCAACGGCAATACCCGAAACAATACCTTTATTAACAGTGGCAACGCTTTCATCGCTTGATGTCCATGTGATAGCGCCACCGGCATTAGCAGGTTGGCGTGTGGCAACCAATGTAATGTTTTCATTTGCTTTTACGGTTGCAGTGGTTTGGTCGAGTGTGATGCCGGTAGGAGCGGCTGCTGCCACTTTAACAACTACATCACCATTTTTTATTTCTGCAGTGGTTGCGTTGTAGCGTAGCAGATGCCCTGTCAGTTCTATTTGATCGCCAATATTCACAGGCTCATCATTTGTTACATTGGTCCAATATGCCTCCAATACTTTACCTCCATCAATGGCATCCGCCATCCAGAACATTTTTTGTTGGTGGCTTGAGATAGTGGCATCGTAGTCATCTTCTACTACATAGCCTGTAACAGTGTAGGTTCTTGTTGTGGTGTAACCTGTTTCGCATAGGAATGCTGCCGCTTGAGCTTGTGCGCAAGTAAGTGTTGCACCATCCTCAGGAAGATTAGCTTCGGGATCTTCCGGTTCCTCGCCTACGGCATAGATTTCCAATTTTACAATTTGAGAATTGTGTGCTGAGAGGACTTTTATTGTATAAATAGAACCTGCGGTTTGATTAGCAGCTTCTTTGATATAGTAATAATTAGGTCCTATGCTACCAGTGGTTTGTGTACTTACGGCATTATCTCCAATAAACAGATTCATCAGGGTGGCAGTGGAAGCAGCAGATCCACCTGTCATTACGATGCAACCTACAGCGAAGTCAAATGCAGGCAGTGTGAGTGTTGAATTTTTCTTTCCCAACATCAGATAACCAGCTGTATTGAAATAGTATCCGTCTGCGGCAGCCAGTGTGATGGTATAGTCACCACTGGTAAAGTTAGCAGATGCGGTAGCTTTGTTCGCAGAACCTTCGGGGAGTCCCCATGTATTTGTGCTAAAGTCCAATGTTACACGAGGTTCAGCAAAAAGCATAGTTGTTGCGCAGAGGAGCGCAAATAAAGAAGTTAGTTTTTTCATAAATAATTGATTTTATGGGTTAATATGATTGTGCTGTTGTTGTAACTATCTGCTTTGCTAATAGGCAAAGGCAACGATTTTAATTGACGTGCAAAGATACGGAACTTTTTCTGTACGTCCAAATAAAAAGTTTATGTTTTATAGCATAAGCGTGTTATAGCATAAGCGTGTCAGACTTCATTTTTGAGTTTTTGTTTGTAGCGACGAAAGGTGCTGAATCTAACGTTTATCTATCGTATATCTATCGTGTATCTATCGTATATCTATCGTGTATCTATCGTGTTTAGGTGCATGTTGTAGGCTATTTATACTTAACCGGACTCGGAAAAATGCCACAGGAACATGCATAAACAAAAAGGGAACTTCTAAAAATCTCCGGAAGAAATCAAGATTCCTCACAGTACGATTTTTAGAAGTTCCCTTACGAATTCAGTGGACGAATTCTTTCAAAGATTCTTTCCTTAATCTATTATCTTTTATTTCAATATTCTTTGTCTTAAGAAGTTAGATTTGAGGCAGAGGCGGAAGAGCCATGGTTCGAGAGTGTAGGCGAGTAGCATAGTGCTAATCATTCCCACGAGTGAGGCAAAGCCGATACTTTGTATGGCAGGATGTTGCGCAAACAAAAGCGAGAACATGCAGATGACAAGGATGGTTGCAGAGATGGTGATGGCTGTTTTGTGATATGCCAGCAGTTTCGGGTTCTGCCCTTTTGCTTTAGCGAGCAGTCCGTCCATGATGAAGATAGAGTAGTCCACTCCGATACCGAAGATAAAGGAAGAGACGACGATATTGATGAGGTTGAACTCATGTCCTGTCAGATACATAGCCCCCAGAACTACATACCAACTGAGTGTCATGGGGAGGAAGGCGATGAGGGCGATGGTGAAGCGTCGGAAGGAGAAGATGAGGACGAGTAGTACGAAGAGGGCGGAGATGCCGAGGATGGTATTGAAGTCATCGTTCATCATGGCAACGGTGTCGATGGTGTAATAGAAGGGGTCGAGCACAAGACAGCGTGGCAGGGCGGTGAGGAGACCATTGACTTCGTTGATATTCTCAGCCGGCATCTTGACAGGCAGAAAGACGAGATAGTTGTCGCCCACTTTCTCGACGAGGTTGCTTAATAGTGCTTGGGGGATGAGTTGCTCGTCGGCTATGAGGCTTGGCTCATATTGTGCGGTCATTGCCTCTTGGAAGGGCAGGAACATATCGGCTTCGATTCCGTTTTCGCGGCAGGCAGTTTCCACGTTTTTCCATATTTCCCGGCTGCGCTGCGGCGTGAAATACTGTTGCCAATGTGCGATACGTTCTTCTTGGGCTGCCACTGACGGCATCAGTGCGGATGTCTTTGAGTATTTGGCTATTTTGCCTTCTGCTTGCAGTTCAGCGCAGCGGTTCTCTATGTTGGTAAGGTTTTCTAATGCAGCATCGAGGGTAGTATCGACAGAAGCGAAGTATTGTTGGAAGTAGCCTTCGTTGTTTTTCTCTTCCCACAGGAGACGTGAGCGAAGCACGTCCGGTTCGGTGTAGTTGATGTGTTTTAGGTCGCTGTCGAAGGTGACTTTTCCGCTGAAGGGAATAGTGGCACAGAGCATGAGTCCCATGATGGCGAGCACCCACGGTTTGCGGTCGATTTCGGCATTGTTAATACGCTCAAGGAAGGCGAAGGCACGTTCGTTTTTGATATTCTGTTTGGGGAAGAATTGCGGCATGAACATGAGTGAGGCGGCGGTGGTTCCAATCATGGCGAAGACGGCAAAGAGTCCGAAGTCTTGCAGGAGCGATGAGGAAGTAAAGAGGAGTCCTGCAAAAGCGCCGATGGTGGTGAGTGCTCCAAGGAAGACGGGTTTGGCTTGTTCCCGGACGGTTTGTTCGGCGTTGCCTACATATTTGAAATGTACCATCACATGGAGACAATAGGAGAGTGCTACTCCCAATACGATGGCTCCGATTCCGAGTGCCATGACGGACATTCCACCTTTGGTGACCCACATGCCGGCGAGTGCGAAGGCGGCTCCGTAGAGGATAGGCAGGAGTACCAGCAGGTTGGTGGAAGGCTGACGGAAACACCATCCGAGGAGCAGCAAGATAATTATGAGGGCGGCACCGATGGTGTAGAGCAGGTCGGTTTTGATTCGATGTGCGTTGTTAGCAGACTGAATGACGGTGCCATGGTAAAGAATCTCGACGTCAGCCAACTCTGTTTCGGTTTGTTTTTTTGCCTTTTTGATATTCTGCAGCAGTCGGCCAGCCGTTCCGGAGTCCATACTGCTCAGATTAGGCGTGATAAAGCCTTGGCACACCTTGCCATCCGCAGAGAAGAGGTGGTTGTTGTGCAACCGTTTGGCAGGAGAGGCTGATTCCTGACTGTTGTCGGCAGCATCGGCTTGCGGGAGAAACGCATTGACGCGACTTATGAGGATGCCTGCAGGGTCGTAGGCGATATAGTCGTAGAGTTGCATGCCGAGTTCGGTATCCATGAAGCCGAGATATTGTGCCACCTGCATTGAGATATGCTCTTTAGAGGTGAGCGAGTCCATCTCATGGTCGGTGAAATCGAGATATGCAGGTGCATGCTCTAATAAATAAGGAGCAATATCCAAGAGTTGGAGCAGGTCTATCTCATAGAGAGTATTCTCGATATTATGATTGTCGGCATCCAATTGAGTGAGTTTGAACATAAAGTTGTCCATAGCCTCTGCGAGTTGCTCCTGACTGACGTCAGCCTCTCCTTTCGCTACCGCCTGAACGAAGATTTTGTCCTTCACTTTGAGGTCGGAGAAAGCGAGATCGACGGTCATGTTGTCGCCCGTGGGTGGCAACAGTTTGGCGATGTTTTCTTCGAAACGGCATTGCAAGCCTAATATAACGAACAGGATGGTGGTCAGACCGAGGGTGAGATAGAGCACCCATTTGTGTGTTTGGAAGAAGTGATATAACTTAACCATAGATATTATCTTGTTTTTCTTTTTCGGTTGCAAAGTTAATACTTTTTTTTTAATTTTGCAGTCGAAAAGTGTAAAAATCAACAAGTGGCATAAATATTAGGTTATTATGGCAAAGATTTTAGTAATAGATGATGAGCGCAGCATCCGCTCGACGCTGAAGGATATCTTGGAATTTGAGGGATATAAAGTAGAGATGGCAGAGAATGGTAAGCAGGGTGTGGAGAAGGCTACTGCCGGTAGTTATGACTTGATATTCTCCGACATCAAGATGCCAGAGATGGACGGCCTTGAGGTGCTGCAAGCGCTTCAGCAGGCAGAGGTGGAGAGTCCGATAGTGATGATTTCGGGTCACGGCAACATAGAGACGGCAGTGGAGTGTATTCGCGGCGGCGCTTTTGACTTCATTGAGAAGCCGATAGACTTGAATCGTCTGTTGGTTACGGTGAAGAATGCGTTGGAGAAGAAGACTCTTGTTAAAGAGACGAAGGTGTTAAGGAAGAAGGTTCAGTCGAAGTATCAGATGGTGGGAGAGAGTGAGGCTATTCAGCATGTGCGGGAGATGATAGCGCGTGTTGCTCCCACAGAAGCGAGAGTGTTGATAACGGGTGAGAACGGCACCGGCAAGGAGGTGGTTGCCAGGCTGATACATGAGCAGTCGCAGCGTGCTGCAGAGCCGTTGGTGGAGGTGAACTGCGCTGCTATTCCATCGGAGTTGATAGAAAGCGAGTTGTTCGGTCATGTGAAGGGTTCGTTTACGGGCGCCGTGAAGGACAGAGCGGGCAAGTTTGAGCAAGCCGACAACGGCACTTTGTTTTTGGATGAGATAGGCGACATGAGTATGGCAGCTCAGACGAAAGTACTAAGGGCTCTTCAGGAGAATGAGATAACTCGGGTAGGCAGTGATAAGTCGATACACGTGAATGTGCGGATTTTAGCGGCTACGAATAAGGATTTGCAGAAGGAGATAGCTGCGGGCAACTTCCGTGAAGATTTGTTTCATCGACTGAATGTGATACCTATTCATGTGCCGAAGTTGGATGACAGAAAAGAGGATATCCCTTTGCTGGTGACCTATTTTGCGGGTCAGATATGTGCAGAACAAGGTTGGGCAGTTAAGCAATTTGAAGGTGAGGCAGTGGAGGCTCTGCAAAAACGCAGTTGGACTGGTAATATCCGCGAGCTGAGGAATGTGGTGGAACGCCTTATTATACTTGGCGGGAGCAATATTACAGCAGCCGATGTGACTACTTTTGCCTAAGGGGTTGTAATCTATTGGTTTTTCCCGGAGGCTAATGTAGAGAAGATTCTTCTTGAACACTTTGGCTTAACCTAACACTTACAGGAAAGAAAAATAGCAGGGAGTGATTCCCTGCTATTTTCTTTATGTTATTTATGTGGTGTTGCGATTCAATTATTTCTTGCATTTACCATCGCAAACGAGGCATTTGTAAGCCAATCCTGCGAGGGCCGCGCCGCAGAGCGGAGCCACGATGAAGAGCCAGAGTTGTGGCAATGCAAGGGCATTTTCGGAGAATATGGCTTGTGCAATTGAGCGTGCGGGGTTGACGGATGTGTTGGTCAGAGGAATGCTGATGAGGTGAATGAGCGTGAGGCAGAGACCGATAGCGACACCTGCGAACTTGCCACAACCATTCTTTTCATCGGTAGCCCCAAGTATGACCATGAGGAATACGAAGGTGAGGAGGCACTCAACGGCGAAAGCACCGCCGAGAGAAATCTGCTGATAGCCATTGTCGATGTCGGCAGAACCGAAGAAGTCGCCATATCCGTTAGCGGCGAAGGTGCCGATGGACATATTGGCAGCCTTAGCAATACCGAAGAGGACAGCAGCAGCGATGATGCCACCTACTATTTGTGCTCCCCAATAAGCGAGCATTTCTTTCCATGTCATGCGTCCATTGATCCATACGCCGAGCGATACGGCGGGGTTAAGATGAGCCCCTGAGATGTGACCGATGGCGTATGCCATAGTGAGGACGGTGAGACCGAAGGCGATCGATACGCCGATGAATCCTACATTACCGAAGATGGCGGTACCGCAACCGCCGAACACGAGCCAGAATGTACCGAGACATTCAGCAAAGACTTTGTTTGTCAGTTTCATGATTTTGTGTTTTTAGTTGATTGTTATTTGTGTTGATAACTTGTTAGCTTACTTAGCTGACTTCGTTTCGCACTGCAAAAGTATAAAAAAAACGAAGACCCCGCAAATTTTCTTTTCCTCAAACTCACATGTGGCACTCATCTGGGACCTGACAATATGAATGAAATTGTCAGGTGATACTCGTGGCAGAAGCGTGATATTCATCGGTGATGAGACGAGAGGGATGGAGGATTATCAGTTGTGGAAAAATTGCCAAATTTTTTTAGTGATTTTTTTTGCTGATTGAGAGTAAAAACAGCCATTTTTTGCCTATAACATTCACATAATAAGAATATTATACCACAAAGTATGCACGATGTCCGCACGATGTCCGCACGATAGGTGCTGTATGGGTGCACTTTTTTTGGAAAAAAAGCGGAGTGAGTTTACGTGGAAAAATTGCCAAATTTTTTCTTGTATTCCGCTAGGGGTGAATATATGCTAAGAAACATAAAAAAAGCGGTTGCATATGAGTCGGTAATTTTGTAATTTTGTAGGCGACAAATTGTGCACTTGCGCAAACCGCTCAAGTGGGTGTTAAACTACATTAAAACAATGCAAAACAGTAGTTATTGTGTTATTATGGCAGGCGGGGTAGGTAGCCGGTTCTGGCCTTATTCTCGTAATCACCGTCCCAAGCAGTTTTTGGACTTTTTCGGCACTGGTCGCTCGCTGCTTCAGATGACGATTGACCGTTTACGCCCGCTTGTTCCGATTGAGAATATGCTGGTGGTGACTAATGCGCAATACCGAGATTTGGTGAGAGATCAGATTGCCGATTTGCCCCAGGAGAATATTCTGCTGGAGCCTTGCCGGCGCAACACCGCGCCCTGCATTGCTTTTGCGATGAAACATATAGCGGCTAAAACTAAAACCAAGGAAGCGAATGTTTTGATTGCTGCCAGCGACCATTTGATAACGGCGGAGACGGACTTTCGGGAGACAATAGCGAGGGGGTTGGACTTTGTGAAGAACAACGATGTGCTACTCACTTTAGGTATGCAGCCCACCCGTCCCGAAACCGGGTACGGGTATATCCAAACGGATGTTCAGCAACTGGCAGAGGGTATCTTTAAGGTGAAAACCTTTACCGAGAAACCCCATCTTGAAAAAGCAAAACATTTTCTTGAAAGCGGTGATTTTCTTTGGAATTCGGGTATGTTTATCTGGAATCTGCAGACCATTCTTACGGCTTTGCGAGAGTATTTGCCTGAAGTGATGTCGGTCTTAGACAATGACAACGGCCGTATCGGCTCAACCGAAGAAACAGACTTTATCAATGAGCATTTTTCGCAGTGCCCGTCGGTGTCGATTGACTATGGCGTGATGGAGAAGGCGGATAATGTGGCGGTGATGGCGTCAGACTTCGGTTGGAGCGATGTGGGAACATGGGGTTCGCTGTATGAGCTATCGGAGAAAGATACGCATGGTAATGTGAGTCTGCACAGTGAGACAATGTTTTACGATGCTAACAACAATATCGTGACGCTTGAGAAAGGCAAGTTGGCAGTGATAGAGGGATTGGAAGACTATATCGTTGCGGAATCGGAAGGTGTGCTTTTGATATGTAAGAAAGAGCATGAGCAGCAGATTCGTGAGATGGTAGCCGATGCCGAGAAAAGGTTTGAAGGGAAATATAATTGAGAGATATGCATGTTTCCTTGCAAAGAGAAATTATAAAGATTGTACATTAATCAATTTATTATAAACAATTAAATGACATGAGTTACTTAAACTTTGACAAGTCGCTCTTGATAAATTTGGAGCGGTCGCTCTCGAAAGAGATGATCCGCACCAACCGCGCCGGAGCTTACAACAGCACCACACTTGTGGACTGCAATACGCGTAAGTATCATGGTCAGTTGGTGCTGCCGCTGCCGGAACTGAGCGATGACAACTATGTGCTGCTCTCCTCACTTGACGAGACAGTGATTCAGCATGGTGCAGAGTTCAATCTCGGTCTGCACAAATACGGCGAGAATAACTTCGCCCCCAACGGACATAAGTACATTCGCGAGTTTGACTGCGAGGTGATTTCGAAGACCACCTATCGCGTAGGCGGCATGATTCTGACAAAAGAGCGTATGCTCGTCAGTTTTGAGCCTCGTGTGTTGATTCGCTACACGCTGGTGGAGTCGTTCAGTCCTACCTTATTACGTTTTCGTCCTTTTCTTGCATTCCGCAGCGTGAATGAGCTCACTCACGAGAATCCTACAGCCAACTCGAACATGGATGAGGTGCAGAATGGTCGCGTAAACCGTATGTATGAGCATTTCCCGCAGTTGTTTATGCAGTTTTCCAAGGCAGTTGAGTATCGCCATGAGCCGCATTGGTACAAAGACATTGAGTATCAGAAAGAGCAAGAACGCGGCTATGACTACAAGGAAGATTTGTTGGTACCGGGCTATTTCGAGTTGCCGATGAAGAAAGGTGAGAGTGTGATTTTCGCTGCAGGCATTACGGAAGTGAATCCCCGGACACTAAAGCAGACATGGGAGAAAGAGGTGCAACGACGTATTGTTCGTTCCGACATGTTTGCATGCTTGAAGAACTCAGCTGCTCAGTTCTATAAACGTGAAGGCGACAAATGCCATTTGCTCGCAGGGTATCCGTGGTTCAAAGCCACGGCACGCGAGCAGTTTTTCTCGCTTCCCTCCTGCACACTGATGATTGACCGCCCCGAATACTGGGAGGCTATCATGGACAAGACGGCAGTGGACGAAGTGCGCGCTTTCTTGGACGGCAACTATGCCGACATCCGTCTCAAGGATATGGATGAGCCAGATGCCCTGCTGTGGTTCATTCGTGCCATACAGCAATATGCCTCCTATCGCAGTATAGAAGAGGCTGCCGAGAAATACGGTAAACTCTGTGCTGACATCATTGAGTTTGTGCGCAAGCAGAAACATCCGCGTATGTTTTTGCACTCCAATGGTCTGGTATGGGTGGATGGCACTCGGCGCCCTGCCACTTGGATGAATGCTGTGGAAAACGGCTGGCCTATCACTCCTCGTACGGGTTATGTAGTGGAGATCAACGCCTTGTGGTATAATGCACTCTGCTTCACGGCTGAACTGCTCAGAGCGGGCGGTCAGGAACATCGTGCTGACCTCATCAGTTATCAGTCGGAGCTCTGCAAAAGCGCTTTTGTGGATACCTTCTGGAACGGGTTCTATCTGAATGACTATGTGGTGGATGCCTATCAGAACCGCGAAGTTCGACCCAATCAGATTTGGGCGGCAGGTCTGCCTTATTCTCCGCTTGACAGGAAGCAGCAAAAGGCGGTAGTGGATATTTGTACGAAGGAGTTGCTCACTCCGCGTGGTCTGCGCACTATCTCGCCAAAGAGCGGCGACTATCGACCGGTGTATATTGGTGGTCAGCAGGAGCGTGACCACAATTTCCATAACGGACCAGTATGGCCCTGCACCATTGCCGCTTATGCAAGAGCCTATATGAATGTGTATAAATACAGTGGCATAGGTTTTATGGAGCGCATGCTGGTAGGTTTTGAAGTGGAGATGTCAGAACTGACGATAGGTACACTCAACGAGATTTACGATGGCAACCCTCCCTATAAAGGACATGGCGGTATGAGTTATGCTCCATCGGTGGCTGCCGTTATCAGTGTACTGAAGACAGTGGAACAAATGAATAAATTGATTGAACAAAATAAGGAGGCATAGGTATGAATGCGCTAATGTTTGGTTGGGAATTTCCCCCTCATATTTTAGGTGGTTTGGGCACTGCCTCGTATGGTTTGACTCGTGGTATGGCACAGCAGGAAGACATGCATATCACCTTCGTCATTCCCAAGCCTTGGGGTGACGAAGACCAGTCTTTTCTTCGCATCATCGGAGCTAATTCTGTGCCCATTGTATGGAAAGACAACGATTATGAATATGTGCGTCGCAGAATGGAAGGCAGGATGTCACCGGAAGAGTATTATCATCTCCGCAACGGCATCCATTATGATTTCACTCGTATCGGCACTGACGACCTCGGTTGCGTTGGTTTTTCCGGTCGCTATCCTGACAACCTGATAGAAGAGATAGGCAACTACGAAGCTGTGGCTTCGGTGTTGGCTCATTCGCTTGATTTCGACATCATTCACTCGCATGACTGGCTCACCTATCCGGCAGGTGTGTTTGCCAAACATATCAGTGGCAAGCCGCTGGTGATACATGTGCATGCTACTGATTTCGACCGTAGTAGAGGCAACGTCAACCCCACTGTTTTCTCTATTGAGAAACGAGGCATGGATGAGGCAGATCATATCATATGTGTGAGCAACCTGACTCGCAACACTGTGATTGAGAAATACGGCATCAATCCTGCCAAGGTGAGCACCGTTCACAATGCCGTGGAGCCGCTGCCGCATCCTGAAGAGTTTCAAAAACATCCGCGTAAAGACAAGGTGGTTACTTTCCTGGGTCGTATCACGATGCAGAAAGGTCCGGAGTTTTTCGTGGAGGCTGCTGCCCGCGTGTTAGCCAAGACGAAGGGGGTAAGGTTTGTGATGGCAGGCTCTGGCGACAAGATGAACGAGATGATAGACCTTGTAGCCAAGCGAGGAATAGCTGACCGTTTCCATTTCCCTGGATTCATGCGTGGCAGACAAGTGCAAGAGATGCTTGCCGAGAGCGATGTGTATATCATGCCTTCCGTGAGTGAGCCTTTCGGTATCTCACCCTTGGAGGCTATGCAGGTGGGCTGCCCGAGTATCATTTCTCATCAGTCGGGCTGTGCCGAGATTCTTACACATGCCATCAAGACCGACTATTGGGATATTGATGCTATGGCAGATGCCATCTACAGCATCGTCAAGTATCCGGCTATGTATAAATCGCTTTCCGAACTCGGTAGAGAAGAGGTGAACAACATCCGCTGGTCTGATGCCGGCTTGAAAGTCCGTGCCATCTATGACAAGGTCATCTATAACAGATAAAACACTTACAGTAGAAAAAATATATACGATTATGAAAAATATTAGTTTTGTATTCCAATTTCATTCGCCTTTCCGTTTGAAACGCTATCGTTTCTTTGAGATAGGGCAAGACCATTATTACTATGACGATATGCAAAATGAAGAGCATATCGCATGGCTGGTTGAAACAAGTTATATGCCTTTGTGCCAGACGTTGAAAGAGATGATTCAGTTCTCACACGGCAAGTTCCATTGCGGACTCTCAGTCAGCGGTATTTTGCTGGATATGTTTCAGCAATATGCTCCCGAGATGATTGATATTCTCAAAGAGTTGGCACAAACCAAATGTGTGGAGTTTCTTTGTACACCGTATGCCTATTCGCTGAGCGCAGAGTACAACAAACTCGAGTTTGAAGAGCAGTTGCATCGCCACCAAGAGCAGATAGAAGAACTGTTTGGACAGAAGCCGACCACCGTTTGGAATACCGAGTTGCTTTATTCTGATGAGATAGGCGAGCAACTTGTCAAGTTAGGCTATAAGACAGTGCTTACCGAAGGTGCAAAGCATATCTTGTCATGGAAATCGCCCAACTATGTTTACAACTCCGCCGTTAGTCCCAAACTGAAACTGATGTTGCGCAACAGCGGTTTGAGTGATGAACTCTCCTTCCATTTCTCTGACCCCAACTGGCATAATTTCCCGATGGATGCTGAGAAGTATGCGGAGCAATTGGCTTCTTTGCCTGCGGAGGAACAGATTGTCAACATCTGGCTCGGGGCAGAGACCTTTGGTGTCCGCCAGCGTTCAGAAACCGGTATCTTTGCCTTTTTGAAAGCCTTGCCGTTCTATGCTTTGGAGAAAGAGTTGAATTTCTTTACTCCCGCCGAGGCGGCAAAGAAACTGCCCGCTTCTGACACAATACCAATTCCTTTCCCCGTTACTTGGACAGGCGAGGCAAAAGACCTGGCAACATACAACGGCAACGACTTGCAGCAAGAGGCTCTTAACAAACTTTATGCGGTGGCAGAACGAGTGCGCTTGTGCTCGGACAAACGACTGAAAAGCGACTGGCTCATTCTGCAAGACGTATCGCATCTGCATTACATGAACCATATCGATCATGGTGACTCGCATTACGAATCGGCATACGATGCTTTCACCAATTATATGAATGTGCTCAGCGATTTCTTGCAGTTGGTGGATGAACAATATCCTACCACCATTGAAAATGAAGAGCTTAACGAACTGCTTACCACCATCAACAATCAAGAGAAAGAGATTGTTGCGTTGGAACAGGAAGTGAAGAAACTGAAAAAGAAACAGACAAAGTAGTTTCTGAATCAAATAATAATCAGAGGGTATCCCCAACGGGTTGCCCTCTGATTATTATGATCCATCACTCGTTGGTAGAATTAAACGATACACTATAGTTGTGAAATGAGTATGCGAGGAATGAAGAAATGAGAAAAACAGGACATTTCGTGAAAATTAGAAAGGCTTACGCGGTCCTTACAAAAGGGTTACTGAAATTTGAGGAAAAATAGAACATTTTTGGATTTTTTTTAAGGCTCACCATGTGCGCTACATGTCCGCTATATGTCCGCTACAAGTCCGCTACAATTTTTTGAGGAAAAATAGAACATTTTTTAATTCGGTCAAGAGGTGTTTCATCCGAATTTAATGGTCAACTATACCTGCGGGGGAGACGGCATAATATGCAAAAAAGTGCTGTTAGCCCTAAGACGAATGGGTAATAGAGATGTGGAATAATGTCGAATGATGACACATCGGCAAGAGCAGCTGCCATCAGCAGTTGAGCTCCATAGGGGATGATGCCTTGCACCAAACATGAGAAAGTGTCAAGTATGGAAGCCGTCTTGCGGGGGTCCAAACTAAATCTTTTTGTTATATCTTTGGCGATGGGAGCGACACTGATGATGGCTATGGTATTGTTGGCAGTGCAAAGATTGGCAAAGCTCACTATGGCTGCTATTGCTAACTCCGCTCCTCTTTTCGTACTGATTCGGTTGCTCAACCTGTCGATGATGAATTGCAGACCTCCGTTATAACGGATAATCTCAAGTATGCCGCCTGCCAGCATGGTGACGATGATAAGTTCTCCCATTTGTTGGATTCCGTTGCCTATTGACGAAAGCCATTCCACCCAACCCATTGTATGTGTCACCCAACCGAAGATACCATTGGTCAGGATGCCGATGGTAAGAACCGTAACGACATTGACTCCTATGATGCCCAAAAGAATGATTAGCAGATAGGGTAGAACAAGTATCACATGTCCGCTAACGGCTGTGCTGTTGATAGGTTCTGCCGTATGCCCTATCCAAAGATACAAGGCGGCTACCAGTAATGCAGCCGGTAAGGCGATAAGAAGATTGACGCGAAACTTGTCACGCATACTGCATCCTTGCGATTGGGTGGCTGCTATGGTGGTATCCGAGATAAACGAGAGGTTGTCTCCGAAGAAAGCTCCGCCTATGATGCAAGCTGTAAGCATAGCCGCAGACAATTCGGGCTGTCCTTCCGCAATGGCAGTGGTGATAGGTACCAACGCGACAATGGTGCCAACGCTTGTTCCGATAGAAAAAGAGATGAAACAGGCGGCTAAGAATAGTCCGATAAGCAGGAACCTGCTCGGGAGCAAAGAGAGAGTGAGATTGACAGTAGCATCAATAGCCCCGAGTTCTTTGGCGGTAGCCGCAAATGCTCCTGCCAGTACGAATATCCAAATCATCTGCAGCACATTCTGATTACCGGCTCCATCCGAGAAAACGGAAATAGTCTTCTCCATAGGTTCATACAAACGGTTCAAGAGGATGCTATAGACGGCAGTCAGGGCAAAAATGGCAGTGATGGAAATGCGGTAAAAGTCATGCGCAAGCAGTGATGATGTAAGATAGAGCAGAATGAAGAGTAACAATGGGGACAAGGAAAGCCAACCGCGTATTTTGCCTTTGGGTTGTATGCGTTTGAAAAACGATGGTATGGCAGGTTTTCTCATAGATGATCCTGTTTCTTAAAGAAACGGCGGCAAAGGTACAAAAAAATATTGACTATCTCAACTTTTTTTCTTACCTTTGCGGCGTTTTATGAAGTCAAATAAAACTATAGGTTAACCGTTTTTTTATAAACAATGATACTTTCAATAATACAACCAATAGGTGTTTGGGAGTGGGTGTCGCTCGGGTTGAGCCTCTGCCTGTTGGCAGTGTCCGGTTTCGTGAGCATGTCTGAAACCGCCTTCTTCGCCTTGTCGCCAGCTGATAAAGAACGGCTTGAAGAAAGCGATGCCAAGAGAGATAAACAGGCGCGTGAGCTACTTGAGAAACCTCACATGCTGCTTGCTACACTACTTATTACCAACAATTTCGTCAATATTGTTTTGACATTGCTTCTGGCATACTTTACTTCCTCGCTTTTTAACTTCGGTGAAGCGCAGTGGCTCGAATTTGTAATTGAAACCGTAGTTATTACCTTTTTATTGTTGCTCTTCGGGGAAATAACTCCTAAAGTGTATGCCACCATCAATCCGCTTAAGATTGTCAGATTTGCTTCTCCTGTGATACGTGTTTTGGGCAAGTTGCTTTATCCGTTTGCTTTTGTTTTGACCCGCTCAACTTCCATTGTGGAAAGACATGTGGAGCACCATCAGCATGGCGGCATGTCAATGGACGAACTGTCACAAGCGGTGGAGTTGACGAAAATAGAAACCGAGGAAGAGAAGGTTATTTTGGAAGGTATTACCACTTTCGGCAATCGCCACGTAAGTGACATCATGCGTCCTCGTCTGGATATAGTGGATATAGATATCCGCAAAGACTTTGCCGAACTAAAACGCATCATCATCAGTTCCGGCTATTCCCGAATCCCCGTCTATGCCGGTACGAGTGATAAGATACGGGGCATCATCTATTCAAAAGACTTGCTTCCTCATTTGGACAAACCTCGCAATTTCCGTTGGCAAACCCTGATTCGCCCTGCGTTCTTTGTGCCTGAAGGCAAACATCTGGATGATTTGCTTGCGGAATTTCAGGAGCATAAGATACATCTTGCCATTGTGGTGGACGAATATGGGGGAACGGCGGGTCTGGTAACGCTGGAGGACATATTGGAGGAAGTGGTGGGCGACATATCCGACGAATATGATGACGATGAAAAGCAGTACACCAAGGTGTCGGATAATGTGTATGTATTTGAAGGCAAGACCTTGCTCAATGACTTCTATAAGATTGTGGATGCTGATGAGGATGTCTTTGGAGATATGTCATCCGAGGTTGAGACGCTGGCGGGATTGTTGTTGGAACTGAAAGGTGATTTCCCGAAAAGAGGTGAACAAATTGATTTTAAACAATTCTCTTTCGAGGTCTTGGCATTGGAGAAACGTCGTATCAAAACGATTAAAGTAACCATTAAGCCTGATAATGCAGAATGAAGAAGTTGAGCCTGATATTGCTGTTATTGCTTATCCTGCCCTCCTGCGGCAAACGATATGTACCGAAGCCGACCGGCTATTTCCGCATTGAGTTGCCTTTACCTGCCTACCGGTCGTTTAGTCCTGCGGGTTATCCTTACGAGTTTGAGGTGTCTCATTGGTCTCAAGTAAATACTCTTCAGCAAGAAGAGCCTTATTGGGTGGATATTGTATATCCGTCTTTCAAAGCTAAGATTCATTGTTCCTATAAACCAGTGAACGGCAATTTGCGTGAGCTGAGCGATGATGCCCAGAAATTTGTATATCAGCATAGCGGAGTTGCCTCGGCTATTCCTGAACAAGCATTTTTCAATCCGGAACAGCATATCTACGGATTGTTTTACGAATTAAAGGGGAACACCGCCTCTTCGTTTCAGTTTTATCTGACAGATTCTACCCGCCACTTTTTTCGAGCCGCACTTTATTTCGACTGTATTCCCAATCAAGATTCGCTGGCTCCTGTGCTTGACTATATGGAGCAAGATATGCGTCACATGGTAGAGACCTTCCGATGGAAATAACCGTGTATCATATAGACAGAGCTGATGCTGACGTGTATTTGATGCCTTTGCTGGAAGCACCGAAGAAAAGAGTCAGCGAAGAACAGACTGAGCGCTATATGCTTCGGCATGTGTTCGGGGAAGATGCGGAATTGAGCCATGAAGCAGACGGACGACCCTTGGTGGAAAACTCCTCTTGTATGATTTCTTTGTCTCATAGCAATACGCATTTGGCAATGGCAGTGTCGCACAAGATAAAAGTGGGAATAGATATAGAATCTGTCTCTCCGAGATTGGACAGAGTGAAACATAAGTTTTTGTCGGAAGACGAATTGCGACAATTGCCGTCTAAGGACCTAACGTCGTTGGCCTTATGCTGGTCTGCCAAGGAGGCCATCTACAAAGTGGCAGGTGAAAAAGCCGGTGCCTTGGGTGAGCATATCACTTTGGATGTGGCGCATATCAATAACCATCGGTTCGGTGCGCGCATTGCAGACGAGAAATTCGAGGTGGAGGTAGTGGAACAAAACGAAGATTACGAAATGGTAGTGGCATGGAAGTGTTGAACGACATCATAAGCAAACAAAAAAGGGGAGAAAAGCAGTTGGCCGTGCTGCTTGATCCGGAGAAACTGTCTTTGCAAAGTCTGCCCCGGACGGCAGACGCTATCAACGAGGGCGATATCCGTCTTGTGTTGGTTGGCGGCAGCGGCTATCAGCATAATATAGATGAGTTTATTGTCCGCTTGCGCCAATTAGTTGCGGCAAAGGTGGTACTTTTCCCCGGCAATTTGATGCAGTTCTCCAAAGAGGCGGATGCCTTGTTGTTTCTCTCTCTCATGAACAGTAATGATTCGGATTGGCTGGTGGGGCAGCATATCCGTATTGCCCGTGAGATAAAGTCATCCGGGATAGAAGTTATTCCGATGGGATATATCTTGGTGGATGGCGGTAGAGAGAGTGCGGTTGAGCGTGTGACGCATGCCCTGCCGTTGCGGGAGGAGAACGAAATTGTTGCTGTTGCTGTTGCTGCCGAGCTATTGGGTAAGTGTCTGGTGTATTTGGAGGCAGGCAGCGGCGCTTTGCAACCAGTGAAGGAAAGTGTTATCCGCTCTGTAAGAGAGTCTGTAGCGGTGCCGTTAATAGTAGGTGGCGGCATCCACTCCGTTGAGGAGATGAACGCCGCCTTTCGTGCGGGTGCCGACATCGTTGTTATCGGCAATTATTTTGAGCAACACCCGGAAGAAATAGTACGGTTTGGTAAGTCAATCCGTTGTCAGCCATGATATGACTGCTATTATAGCCGAGATCTGCTTTCTCTTGGTTATAGTCGTTTAAGTGTTTCACATAGCCATTGCCAAGTCTTCTTAGTGGAAGAAATGGAGAGTCGTTCCGAGGGGGAGTGGACACCTGACATCTGAGGACCGATGCTGACCATATCCAGCCACGGATATTTCTCAAGGAAGAGTCCACATTCCAGTCCTGCATGAATGGCTTTCACTTCGGGTTCTTCGCCTGTTACCTCTTTATAGGCAGCGCGTGTTGTCTCCAATAACTCACTTTTCACATTGGGTTTCCAGCCCGGGTAACCATCGCCGTGTGTTACTTCGGCACCGCTCAAGCGCAAGGCACATTCCACCATGTTCTTCAGATTGTGCTTTTGACTTTCGACAGATGAGCGTTGTGAGGTATTGATTTCGATATAGCCTTCCCTCATCTTAACCGAGGCGAGATTGGTGGAGGTCTCCACTAATCCGGGCATATCTTTCGACATGGCGAACACCCCGTGAGGACAAGCATAGAGCGAAAGCAGAAGGCGCTCCGATGTCAGTTTGGGCAACACGGTTTGCGGCAGGTTGCAGCTTTCCATCTCTATATGCATCTCCTTTTCCACTTCTTTGAATTCGCTTTCTATCTCGGCTACGAAGATATTGAAGTCGATGCGGAGTTGTTCTTTGTAATCAAACGGAACCAGAATCACTGCCATTGCTTCGCGTGCGATGGCGTTTCTTAGGTTTCCTCCTTCGATGCGGGCTATCCTGAGGTCGGTTTTTTTGCTGAGTATAAACAAGAAGCGTGTGAGCAGTTTGTTGGCATTGGCTCTGCCTTTGTTGATATCGTCGCCGGAGTGTCCTCCCATCAGTCCGCTTACCTTGACCTCTGCCGCCAGCCACTGTCCTTCAGGTAGGACTTCAGCCGTATAATGCAGTTTTGCCAAGGTATCGATACCGCCGGCGCAGCCGATGAATATTTGTCCGTCGTCTTCCGAGTCAAGATTGATGAGTCGTTTGCCTGTCAGCAGCCCGTCTGCCAGATGGAAGGCGCCTGTCAGTCCCGTCTCTTCGTCCACGGTGAAGAGAGCTTCCATTTTGGGGTGTTGCAGGGTAGGGGAGGTGAGGGCTGCCAATGCCATCGCCATTCCGATGCCGTCATCACCGCCTAAGGTGGTGCCCCGCGCTTTGACGAAATCGCCGTCAATATAGGTGTTGATGCCTTCGTGCATGAAGTCATGCTCCACGTCGTTGTTTTTCTCGCAGACCATATCCATGTGGGCTTGCAGGATGACACCTTCGCGGTCTTCGTAGCCTCGGGTGGCGGGGCAACGCATCACGACATTGCCGGCTTCATCTTGCACACCCTCTATTTGGTTGCGTTTGGCAAAGTCAAGCAGCCATCTGCCTATCTGTTCTTCGTGTTTTGAAGGACGAGGTACTTTGGTTATCTCTTCGAAAATGCCGAATACTTCTTGCGGCTGTAGGTTCTCTAACATGCTGGTTATTTTTTAATTCATTATTCACTATTCATTATTCATGTATAGTTTCGGGTGCTATCACGCGCAGAAAGTCTTCTGGGAAGGGCGGGCGGTTGGGGCCTTCCGGTTCTCCGTAGTCATTACGTTTGAACTGCCCTATGCCGTCCACCGGTTCTGCTGTCTCTTTACGTTCCTGACCGTCCAAATACTTCACTAACAGGTATTCAAACAGACGGTTCCATGCTGCGGTGGATTCTTCTGCCTGACGAATGCTGAAGTCGGTGAGAACGGCAAGTAGCTCATTGCCGTTGAGGGCAAGTGCTGCTTGGTCGGCTTCTGCCAGACGTTCTGCGAAACGTGTTTCCCACTCTGACTGCACTTTTTGGATGTCCTCACGCATACGGCTGTATTTGGAGTAGGCGAAGTTGGCAACGCGGTTGTATGCCCAGAATGCGGAAGTAGCAGAGTAGGTATAGAGGTCGCCATTTCCTTCTCGCATACATTCAGGAACGGCGGTCATACGGCAATACATGGGCACATACAGGTTGGTGGCAGCATCGTCCACGCCGAACCAGAACACGCCTCCCACTGTTTCTTGCATCCAGGGACGGATTTGTGCCACAAATGACCAGCCTGTCTGTTGGGTGGCAGTGGGGCGCTGATACCAATATTGCAGGGAGTCGAGTTTGAAGCCAAGAGATCCATAGCGCAGTTTGGTATGCCATGGACCGGCAGCTGTTCCTTGTGTGATATCCAAGGCTGTGCCGTCATAATGGTCACGCATAAAGCCTTTGAAGTCTTGTGCAGAGAGCAGTCGGTCGGGTTTGACATAGAGCGGCATGCGTTCTTTGGTTTCTCCGATGATATAGGTGTAGTATTTATCCATCTCGCTGTTTACCTGACGGAAGAAGCTCCAGACGCGTGCTTCGCAGATATAGAGCCCACTCAGGTCGAGAGGGTTATAGGTGTCGGAGAACGAGAAATCGCAGTCTTTGCCTTCGTAGTAGCCTTTTTTTCGTGCGAACTCCACCACATCTTTGGACCAATAGAAGTCTTTGTGTTTTTTATCTTTGAAGTTGATTTGTGTGATGCGTGCTTGGTTGGCATGTCCGCTCACGCAGTCGTCCGGGATACGTTGTGCCACCCATACGGCTCCTTTCTCTTCTTTGCCTTTGCCAATCATTTCCAGTATCCACAATTCTTGTGTGTCGGCGATGGTGAAACTCTCGCCTTCAGAGGCATAGCCATATTCTGCGACGAGTTGTGTCATGGTTTGAATGGCTTCTCTGGCAGTTTTGCAGCGTTCCAAGGCGATATAGATGAGCGATCCGTAGTCGATTCCGCTTTCGCCATAGAGTTCTTCTCTGCCGCCGTAGGTGGTCTCGCCGATCACGAGTTGGTGCTCGTTCATGTTGCCGACTACCGAGTAGGTATGACTCACTTGTGGTATCTGTCCGAGCGGTTTGCCGGTGTCCCAGTCGTTAACAGGGCGCATGGCACCCGGTTCGTAGTCGGCTGCGGGTGAATAACGAAGGAATCCATACAAGGCGTAGGAGTCGGCAGCATAGCTGACCAAGATACTTCCGTCGGTGGTGGCGAGTTTGCCTGCCATGAAGTTGGTGCAGGCAAAAAGCGCTGTATAATAACCTACGAATGATAAAATAAGAAAAATACGTTTCATACCTTATTGTGAAAGTGTTTTTATTGTGTAATTGTTTACCTGCTGAATTGTTTCGCAGTCATTATCTCTTGTCTTTACAGTTGTTTCATTCTTCCGTCCACGGCAGCTACGATGGTTTGCTGTTGCTCTGCATATTGCAAATAAAGGTCGCGAATTTTGCAGTTTGTATCCTTTCGTTCCACAAATCGTGCCAAAGGTGTGAAGTGGTCGGCTCCGCCGCTGAGGTAGTCGCTGGTGGCTACATAGTAGTAGGCTTCGGGCAGGATGTTTTTTCCGTTGAGGGTGATATTTCTTGCTTTTTTGTTTTTCATCTCCATGCGCAGTTGTCGGCTGACGCCCTGCCCGCCTTGTTCGGCAAATATATTGCAGAGGTCGATGATGTCTTGTCCGGTGAGGGTGAGGATGACGAGCATATTGTCGAAGGGCATGAGTTCGTAGATATGCCGTCTTGTGATGTCGCCAGCCTGCCAGTCGCATCGCATACCGCCGATGTTGACAACTGCAAAATCCACTTGTCCGTCATACACCTGCACCGCCATATCGTAGAGAGCATCGCATGCCCAGTTGAGCATTTCGCACTCGGGTTGGTGAACGGTGAGCGAGCGGGGAGCATAGCCGATTTTTACATTCAACTCTTCGTTGAGACGTGCTTGAATGTCGGCTAATGCCGCCTCATAGTCGGTGTCGCGAATATTGTCCATACTGCTGTCCACGGCTATCATTTGTTCGCTGTCAATCGTAATGCGACGAGGTTGTGAGGTGCAACTGCAAAGCATGGCTGCCACTATGCAGATAAAAATAAAAGTCTTTTTCATATTGTATAAAATGAATAATAAACTGATTTGATTGGCAAAGATAGGAAAAAAGATTGAATTGCTGAAATATTTTTATTATTTCTTATCCATAGACGGAATGAATACGGAATATTTTACAGGCTCCTGAAGTCGTCTTTTAGTCCTCTACAATTTTTCGTGGAAAAATTGCCAAATTGGATAAAAGTGAACCATTATGAAACTGAAAAACATTGCTGTTATTGCGTTAGTGGCCCTGCTGTCGGCATGCACTAACCAGGAATCGCTTCTCAAGGATTATGAGAAAGCATGTGAGAAAGGCAACGCTATTAAGGCTGCCAAAGTACTTGAACAAATGGAAAAGAAGTACCCTAACGATGAAGACTGGACGGAAAAACAACAAGAGCGAATGATGGAAGCAACAGTAGTTCTGTCCCAGAAATCTATGGAAAAAACGGGTGGAGTCCTCGACGCTTTAGGGGATATGGAAAATCTGTTCGAGTGATGATAGATAAGGCAGGCTATTTTGATAGCCTGCCTTTTTTGTCAGAGAAACAGTATCCAATGTAATATAGTGAATTCAAATCTGCGGGTGAGCCGCCTGCGTAACAGATAGATGCACTAACAATATGTTGTGCATTTAGAGGTTTTACCCTGTATTGTTATGCATTTAGAGGTTTTTCCTCGTCTTCCTTCTTGGTGGCGGCGGTTAGTCCATACCACTCTTGCAGGAAGAATACACTGAAAGGAATACCCATGCCGAGGATGACGGCAATGAGCAGCACTATCAGTTTGCGGGGAGCCACGGGCTCAGGGGTGGTCTGGGCAGGGTCGATGACACGTGTGGGCTGCAGGTTGCTTGCCATGGTGATGGCTGCCTCCTCTCGTTTCTGATAAAGGAAGAGATAGATTTGTTGCGTGATGGTTTGTTGGCGCACCAAGCCGACATATTCTTTCTCTTGCGTGGGCACATTGTCGATTTGACCACTGAACTTGCGGTCTTGCTGTTGTAGGTCTTTCTTCATGATGACGAGCCCGTCTCTGACACTGGCGATGCTGGTGACGATATTGCTCCGGATGAGTGCCAGTTGCTCGTCCAACTGTGCGAGCATCGGGTTCTCGGCGGTGGCGGTACGCTGAATCTTCTGTCGTTTCAACAGTTCGGTGTTATACTCGCCGATCAATGCCACGAGCGAGGGGTCTTGTATGCCTAAGTTGGAGGGGATGGGGCTGTTTTGGTTGTCTTTGTTCTGAACAAAGTCGCGAATATAATCCACGAGGTTGATTTGCGTCTCCACCTCTACGATTTTCATGCGGTACTCGTTGGAAGTCATCACATAGAGTTTCGCCTCGTCGGACAGACTGGTCAGGTTGTTGTCTTTTTTATATTGCTCCACTTCGGTCTCCACCGAGTCCAGTTCTTGTGCTATCATCATCAGTCGCTCGTCAAGGAATTGTTTTGTGATGGCTGCTGTTTTGTTTTTGTCGATGGTGGCTTCCATGTCATAAGAGTTGATCATGCTGCGCATGATGTCTTCCGCGCGCTCGGGCATGTCGGTGCTGACGGAGATGGTGACGATATTGGAGCCTTTCTTCACTTGGGAAGCCGTGTATTCCTTGCGCAGGTCGGTCACCAGGCGGTTGATGCCGGTGGTGGTGATGAGATATTTATCGCCGGGCTGGAGTTCGGTGTAGAAATCGAACCAGACGGGTCCGATGCATGTCATGACAGGCTCTGTGAGAGAGAAGACGGCATGTTTGGATTTCTCTTTCCCGTATTTCACTTTCAGACGGTAGGCTTTGTCGGTTCGATGCAGTTTCATCTCGAGCACGCCTTGCATGGTGTCTTTGAAGAGTTCGGGGAGGTGTACGGTGAGGTCGCGCTCGGGATATTGTCCTATCCAGCGCAGTCGTTCTTTCTTTCGATACTCGGTTTGCAGGTCGTAGTTGCGAACGGCTTGTTGCATGACGGTGCGTGAGTTGATGACATATAGTTCATCTGCCACGTTAGATGCGCCTCCTACTCCCAGCATGGACAGCATCTCGCTATTGCCTGCCATCATCTGCGCCATGCCTCCCATCGGGCTTTTGTCTTTCATCATGAAGGATGTGCTGACGCCCCATTGCTTGTTGGTGACGAGCACATATACTACCGCGAGGCAGCAGCAGATGAAGCCGCAGATAAGAAACCAATACCAATTTTTCAGGCAGCGCTTGATGAGTGCTACCACGTTGATTGTATCTTGAGTGTTTTGTTGCTCGGACATGATGAGTTTTTTATATCTTATTGGTTTTTGTTGCTTGGTTTATTTCTCTCCATTGAGTCGAACTACAGATACGATGACGGTAGCCATAGAGGCGAGTGAGGTCAGCATACTCAGATAGAGCGATATGTTTTGCGAAGCGAGTGCACGGGCATTGTTAGGCTCGATGTAGAGCACATCGTTTTGTTGCAGGAAGAAATAGGGCGAGCGGAATACGTCGTCGGAATTGAGGTTGAACCGCACGAACTCGAGTTTACCGTTGTTTTCTCGTGTGAGGAGGACGTTCTGTCGTTTGCCGTAGATGGTGAGGTCGCCGGCGAGTGCCAGCGCGTCAAGCACGGTGCATCGTTCTGCCACTACCTGATATTTGCCCGGATTTTTCACTTCGCCCAAGACGGAGACGTAGAAATTGCCGAACTGCACGGTGACAACAGGGTCTTTGATAAGGGGTTCCAACTGCGTTTTCAGTTGCTCAATGAGTTGTGATTTGGTGAGTCCTTCCACATGCACTTTTCCCAAGACGGGCATTTCGATGTCTCCGTCTTTGTCCACCATGTATCGCTGGAGTGTCTGCGAGGTGGTGACGCGGTCGTCAACCGCCATTTGGAAAGTGGCCGCGGGCAGATTGAAAGGAGCGGCTGCTTCAGGGTCCAAGGCGGAGATGCTGATCATGAGCTGGTCGCCTTTGACTACTGTGGGCTCGTCTTTGACTTGGTAATAGTAGTTGATGGAGTCAGCCGACGAGGCATCTGTTGTGCGGAAATATGCCAGTTTTTTTTGTGAGGCGCAAGAGGCGGAAAGCAGGGCTATGGTGCATAGCAGCAGAACTTTCCCGTTTGTTTTTATTGTATTCATACAAATAATTGCGCAATAACGCATTTTAATCGGCGGCAAAGATACTACATTTATTTGAAATTTCAAAATGCGGAGTTGTAAAAATATGTGTAACAAAAAAGAGGCTGTCTAACTCGTTGCCTTGTTATAGAGCCTCTTTGGCAGTTGCCTGTTTATGGTAGTATAGCGGCAAATTGGTAAGGGTAGTTCTATAACTTCCCCGTTGTGGAAAAATTGCCAAATTTTTTTGGCTATTTTTTTGCAGGCAGAGAGCAGAAAAAGGCCATTTTTACGCCTATAACATGCATGTAATAAGAGCGTTATAGGTCAAAGTATGCACGATGTCCGCTGCATGTCCGCTACATGTCCGCTAAAAAGGTGCACTTTTTTGCGAAAAACAGGAGTGATTTTCGATTGGAAAAATTGCCAAATTTTTTACTTATAATTTCGCCAAGTGGTTAAAGTTTAAAGAAACAATTTTCTTTATCTTCTTCTGACAGCGATTGTGCACAATCAAAGAATTTGCTTCTTGCTTTGCTCAAATTCGTCCACATAGCTTTTGTGCCTACTTCGTCTTGACAGAATGCCATGGTGTTGTGTATGCCGATATTGTCAGCTTCTTTTACTTCGTCGATGTTGGCACCAATGAAGGCGAATGTCCAGCCCATAGGTTTGAGTTCCTCGATGAGGCTTTTTATCTGTTGTTGGGAGAAGTGTTGCGAAGCATTCTCCAAGCCATCGGTGATGATGGTAACGAGAAAAGCCTTGTCTTCTTTGACGTCTTTGGTTTGTTCGCGCAGTTGGCGGATAGAGAAGCCAACGGCATCGTAGAGGGGTGTGCAGGCATCGGGGATATAATCATTCTCCTTTATTTCTTTACATTCCTCTATGGGTTGGTTGTTGAAGATGTAGTGCGTGACTTCATCGGAATTGAAGCTGAGCAATGTGAGGAATTGTTTCTGCCCGGGGTTGTTTTTCTGTGCGGAACGAATACTTTGGATGGTCTCGTTGCAACCTGAGAGAGCACTACGGCGGATGCCGCACATGGAGCCGCTTGCATCCAGAATGATAAGATTGTAGAAGTTCATAGTGGTGTTGTTTTTAATTGTTGTTAATTATTTGGCGTGACTTGTTGTTGTTCACGCTGCAAAATTATAACAATTGACAACACCTTTTATTTTCTGCAACGTTGCAATTCGGGGGTGAGGCTTATTTTATCGGACTCCAACGGGATTCTTTTTTTCTCGCCTCGGGTCCCGGTGATGCTATAGTGCAGTGCGATATCGGTAAGCAGATTTTCCCGGAAGGCGGCATTGATGCGGCTTATCTTTTGATTGAGCGAGCCGTTTTCAGCATCGCATAAGTCGGCTATCGACTGCTTCATTTGCTGCAGGTTGCTGCGTCCAGATATTGTCATGTAGAGTTCTTCCAATTCGTTTTGGTAGTCGCTGATTTCTTTCAAGCGTATGCCTTCGGGATGGCATAGAAAAAGGAAATAGACCACTTTGGATAGGACGGGCATTTTTATTTCCATGCCGTTGGCGTCGGGCAGCAGTATGCGGAAGTGTTCGTCAATAAGTAAGCGGCTGAGTTCGATGTGCGGCAGTTGTCCGAGGGTTTGGAAAAAGTCGCGACCCAATTCCTCAAAGAGGATGTTGACTCCGTTTTTGCGTTGCAATTCCGCTATCTCGTTGCGTATGCGTTGTGCGAGTGCGCGGAGGTCATTGTCGAATTCTGCTGCAGTGGAGGTGTCTGCTTCGGCATTGCCGGGTGCCGACATTTCGCTCATTTCAAAGCAGCAGAAATTTGCTACGCATCTGTTCGATGCTTCCCTCAATTCTTTTTGTTCGGGTGCTTTTCTTTGTTTTTCTCTCTTGAAGAGTCGTGTGAGATTTTCTTTGAGAGAATAAGCGTCTGAACGGGAATAATATGTGGTAGAGGGTAAGAGATTGTTATTATTGAGTTCCCAAAGCCGTCGGGCAAACCCAATGATTTGCAGGAATAGGTCCTGATTGCTGTTCAAATCCGCCTGCAGCAGCGTTACTTGTTCCGTGTCCTGCGTGAGGATGCGTGCTACAAGAGAGTTGTCTTTTTGATACTTCTTGTTTTGCTGTAATAAGATAGGTTTAAGCAATCCCTGTTCTTGGCTGAGGATTTCGTATTGTTGTGCTGCGGTGAGCCAGTTGATGGGTTTGAGGGAGAAATGGAAGAAGTCAGGTTCGAGAATGGCGTTTACAGCATTTTCGATTGTTTCTTTCTCGGTTGCAAGATAGGGTTGATACGAATCATCTGCCTCGCGGATGAGCAGATATATCTCATCCACGGGCAGATTATGCGTATCTATGGAGTGTTTGCTTAAACGAAAGTCCATGCTTGTTTTATTTGAGCATTTCGACGGATCGGTTGACGAACTTGGCAAGGCTCTCGCCTTTCAGTTGTCCGCTTGCGAGCAATGCGATGTCGATGAGTTGGTGGAGGCGGTCGTTCTTGGCGGCGACATCGGCGTAGATTTGTTTGATTTGGTTCTTCAGGTCAGCCACTTCTTTGGTGACAGCCGAGGCGGCATCTTTCTGTTCTTGAGTAAGGTCTTCGCTCTTGATGTCTTTCTGCTCGTCTTTCAGTTTTTGCTCTTCTGTCTGTTTGGCGTTCAGTTCCACTTGCAGCGGGTTGACTTTGTCTTTTGCGACTTCCAAGAGGTCGTCGGCAAGGCGGGCGATGAGCGGGTTGGCAGTGTTGAGAACAAGGTTATATTGGTCGGGCATGTTGCCGTAGAACGACATTCCTTGCTGGTGAGCAGACATCTCTTTCATACGTCTCATGAACTCGTTTTGAGTAATGAATACTGGGAGTGAGTCTTCTGAAACGGACTCGAAGGAGACGAAGTAGTTTTGTTTTTCTCCTTTTGGCATTTCTGCCTCGAACGAGTAGCGTAGAGCATCTTCTTGCTCGTTTGTGAGTGTTACCTTTTTGTTATCTTCTTTTTTGATGATGTTTTCTATTACATCGGAGTCCACGCGTACGAAGCGCATCTTCTCATTCTTCTGCTCGGCTTGTGAGATGACGTGTACGTCCAATTCGCCGTTCATGAGAAGAACGTCGTATCCTTTCTCTTTTGCTCGTTGTATGTAGGCATAAGAAGCATCGGGATCGTTGGTATAGAGTGCGATGAGGTCGCCTTCTTTGTCGGTTTGTTTGTCTTTGATTAGCTCTTTATACTCATCGATAGTGAAGAATTTGTGTTCGAGGTTCTCAAACAAGGCGAATTTGACAGCTCGTTCGTAGAACTTCTCGTCGGAGAGCATACCAAACTGAATGAAGAGTTTGATGTCGTTCCATTTATGTTCGAAGTCTTCGCGTTCGTTTTTGAATATCTCTGCCAGTTTGTCGGCAACCTTTTTGGTGATATGTCCGCTGATTTTCTTGACGGCGGCATCGCTTTGCAGGTAACTGCGGCTGACGTTGAGCGGGATATCGGGAGAGTCGATTACCCCATGGAGCAGGGTGAGGTATTCGGGCACGATATTCTCCACCTCGTCAGTGACAAACACTTGATTGCAGTAGAGTTGAATTTTATTGCGTCGTATGTCGAGATTGTTTTTTATTTTCGGGAAGTAGAGAATGCCGGTGAGATGGAAGGGGTAGTCCACGTTGAGGTGTATATGGAAGAGCGGTTCGTCGAACTGCATGGGGTAGAGTTCGTGATAGAAGTTGGTATAGTCTTCTTCTTTGAGGTCTGCGGGTTTGCGTGTCCATGCAGGTTGTGTATTATTGATGACGTTGTCTTCGTCAGTCTCGACTTGTTTGCCGTCTTTCCATTCCGTTTTCTTTCCGAATACGATTTCGACGGGTAGGAACTTGCAATATTTGGTAAGCAGTTCTTGTATTTTGGAGTCTTCGAGGAATTCTTGACTTTCATCGTCGATATGTAGTACGATATCGGTACCTCGTTCTGCTTTGATGGTTTCTTCCATGTCGCATTGCGGGTCGCCGTTGCATGACCAATGGACGGCTTTTGCGTCGTCTTTGTAGGAGAGTGTGAAAATCTCGACGCGTTTGGCTACCATGAAGGCGGAGTAGAAACCGAGTCCGAAATGTCCGATGATAGCGGCGGCGTTATCTTTATATTTGCCGACGAATTCTTCGGCGCCGGAGAATGCTATTTGGTTGATGTATTTGTCCACTTCTTCGGCGGTCATGCCTATGCCGTGGTCGCTGACGGTGAGTGTTTTTTTCTTTTTGTCGATGCTGATGCGAACTTTAAGGTCGCCTAAGTCGCCTTTCACCTCGCCTACGGAGGAGAGTGTTTTGAGTTTTTGCGTTGCATCGACGGCGTTGCTGACTAATTCACGAAGGAATATCTCGTGGTCGGAATAAAGGAACTTTTTGATGACGGGGAAGATATTGTCACTTGTTACCCCAATGTTTGCTTGTGCCATAGTTTTATCTAAGATTTGTTATTTGCGATTCGGAAGTACCAACTCTCACTACTACGAAGTTGATACTCGTGGGTGTTTATGCGAATAATATGCCAAAAGCCGTATTCTGCCAAATTGGCAGAATACGGCTTTGGTAGTTGTGTTGACGTAGGCGGGCGGGGAATCACTCTTCCTGTTCGCCGCGCACTTCATATCGTTGTTTGCCTTTGTAGGTGTTGAGTTCTTCCTGAGGTGCGGTGATGGCTTGCAGACGTTTTTTGTCAACATGCTGTTGCTCGGTCATATATCGCAGTACGAAGCGGTTGCGTCTCTCAGCCTGCTGAAGGACCTGAGCCTGCAACGAGTCGGTGGTGTAATAGTTGACCGCCCGTTTTGTGAGGTTGCCTTTTTTGCCTACTTTAGGTTCGATGAAGGCATTGAAAGCGGAGTTGTTGTCTTTGATAGCGCGTATTTTGTCGATATCCACCAAGGTGAGAGGACCTTCCGGCAGGTCGGTTCTTTCAGACAGATAGTATTCTTTTTTGAGGTTGAAGACGGCTTGTTCGTTGACGGCATCGTTCAGGTTGAACTGCTGGTAGAGGGTAAGGCTGAGTTCTTCGTGCTCGTTCATCATTCCGGCGATGGCATCGAGTTTTTTGTATTGCTCCAATGAGAAGTCGGGCTGCAGGGGTTCGATAAGAATCTGTGTGAGGTCGCCCACATCTTTATTGGCTGCCTGAGCGATCGCCACGAAGGGTGCGGCTGTGGCTTTGAGCAGGGCATTGCCGATGGCACGACCGATAATCTTGCCAAGCGAGAATTTGGGTGAGCTCAAGTCGCCGGTGATGGGGATATCCATGTTGATTTTCCCGTTTACATCGGTCATGAGGTCGATACCTGCTTTCAGCGGTACACTTTTCATTTCGGCATCGAGCCGGTTGTTTTTCTTGCCTAACTTGAAGTCATAGATTTCGATTTTCTCGGTTGCATCCAGTTCGCCGCGTCGGATGGTGTTGTCGCTGGTGACAGACAGTGTTCCGCTTTTGACGGGATAGGCAAACATATATTCCACCCATGGCGAGAGGTCTTTGAGTTGTACGTTTTTCAGGATGGCAACGATGCGTGAGGTGGAGTGCCGGAAATCGATTCCTCCCCGGAAATTGGCAAGGAAGCTTCCCCCGTTGGGTAGTTGTCCGCGCAACAATACGTGGTTGTCGCCGTTGAGTGTGAGGTTGTCGGCTTTTGCATTGATGCTGCGTATGTCGTAGGTGAAGCGGGAGAACAGGGTTTTGTCCACATAGTGAACGGAGGTGTTTTTCACTTGGAACTTGCCCACTTTTACGAGAGGCTGTTTGCCACTGTTTGCTGCTGTTGCCGTTGCCGTTGCTTGTTGCGGTTGGGCATCGTTAGTCTGCGCAATGGTGTCGGCTACTGCAGCAGCGGTGTCTTGCGGCACATCCAACAGTCGGGAGAGGGTGGTGTAGTTCTTGGTTCGGAGGAAATTCAGATGGAGGCTGTCAACGGTGATGGAATCGAAGTTGAAGACCTTGGGACCCGGGCTTACTTGATTGATATGCACGGCAAGCGAGTTGAGCGATAGCACTTCATCGCGGTCTTCGTCTTTAAGGAGCACATTATGCAGGTCGGCATTACCTTGCACGCGCACGCCCATGATATCGTCGAGGCTTCCCGATGCCAGCAAGTGCCCACTGAGCAAGGCACGGAGGGAATGGAAGTTGAGATACTCTTTGAGCAGGGGCTCGGCTTGTTGGAGGTCGATGTCCGTGAGGTCGAGGATGAGTGAGTACATGTTGGATGCCATGTTGTAGGCTCCTCGAAGTCGCAGATTGCCGCCATTGTCGGGGAGGTCGAGACTGAGGCCTGCATCTGACTGCCGGTTGCCGAAATGGAGTCCGGGCACGGTAAGGTTGACGTTTTCGATATCCCATTGGTGATTTTTCCTGCGGTCGGCATAGGCTATGTGTCCGCCTTTAAGGCGGATGTCATTGAGGTCAACTGTCCATCGGGAGGGAACGGTATCAGGTTCTTCCTGTTGGATGGTGTCGCTGCTTGAAAAACGTTGCGGTATATCGGAGAAGTTGAAGCGGTTGTTGTCAGACCAGATATTGATATCGAAATTGGTGAGGTGAATTTTTCGCAGGTAAACATCTTTTCCGATGAGACGGAGGAGGCTGATGCGGACATATAACTCATCGAACCGCACGAATTCGCCTACGGGATTTGCGGCTACAGAGTCGGGTGGCAGGAGTTCATCGGTGCAACTGAGGTTTTTGATGCGTACGCTTCCGATGAAAGGACATACGTGCAGGCTTCCGATGCTGACTTTTCTTCCTATCCATTGCTCGCTATGGTTTTGTACCACATGTTTGGCGATGGGGGAGCCAATCCATTCAATCAGCAAGAGCAGTCCGATGATGCTTGCGAGGACGATGAGCGTTATTTTCAGAGGTTTTTTCATAAGGTGGTCGGGTTATTTGTTTTCTTTTATTCTTTTCTCCAGAAGTCGGGTATAATAGGCGAGGTTGACGGCTTGCTGTGCATAGTCGCTACCTTTGAGTTTGAGGAATTCGTTTTGTGCTTTTGTTGCCCATTTTAGAGCTGATTCCAGATTGTCTTGTATTTCTTCCGCCACGGCGATGTCGGCAGCAGCATAGGCTCGCGTCTCTTTGTCGGAAGAACGATAGGCAGTCTCCCATTCAGCAATGGCTTGTTTCCATTGCCGCCGTGTGAGCGCCTGCATTCCTTTTTTTATGTTTTCATTTTTGTTTTCATAGAAATATCTGTCCACGGTTTGCCATGTTTCAAGAAACGAGTCCGCAAAACGCGAGCCTGCATATTCTGCGAAGTCGAGGAGTGCCGTTTGCTTGTCGGGCAATTGTTGGAGTGCTGCCGTAGGCGAATCGCTGCGTCCTTCCCAGAAGAGAGTGTCGGTAAAAACATACGATTGTTTTTTGCCGTCTTGCGTATAGGTTGTCCATCGGGAGGCAAGGTATGCTTCGAACCAGGCATAGTAGTCGCCATCAATGGTAAGATAGCAGTCTTCTTTGTCGTAGAGTATGAGTCGGTCGAGACTGAGTGCGGCATCGGCGGCAAACTGCTGTATCCAAAGGGCGGCTTGCTCTGCGGTGGGCGTCTGTTGCGAATAGAAGTCGGTACTGCTGTTTTGAGAGACGGGCTCTGCGCCTACGGATTGCAGTCCCCATTCGTAGTCCATCTGCATGACGGCTCCCATGAGCATACGTTCAGAGGCAAGAGTGAGATTGACGGAGTCGGAGTACTGCTGCACATTGTTGCGCAGCACGCTATGGCCGTATTGTGAGGGTTGAGTGACGGTATTGTTGACCACAATGAGGTTGGCTACTCCTTCCGGCAGTTGACGCTTCGGTGCGTGGCGGATGTCAAGCGTGGTGTGCCATTGCTGAGCGGAGAGTGCACAACAGGCCAGCAACAGACATATCAGGAGCGAGTGTCTCATAGCGGTTGCAAATATACGCAAGATTTTCCAAATGCACAAGAGTCTGCCGATGGGGCAGACTCTTGCTATTACTAACTAAATTTTGATTTTGTTATTCTTCGGTTTTTAATTCGATTTTCTCTGCCTCCAAACGGCGTGGAGGACGTTTTTCGAAGTTGAGGTCTTTTTGCGTGCCGGGTCGTTTTTCTACGGGTCGCATGTCACCTCGGCGGTCGTGGTCGATGCGGACTTCTCCTCTGCCTTCTCCACGATGTCCGTTTCCTTGATGCTCACGTGCTTTGCAACCTTCATCGCGCATTTTTTTCCATTCTTCGAATTGTGCGTCGTTGAGCACTTTCTTCATTTTCTTCTCCTCGTCAGCACGCATTTTCTCGAGTTGTTGTGCTTTTTTGAGGAATATGTCGTTTACTTTTTGTGCTTGTTCGTCTGACAAGGAGAGACGTTCTTTCAGTTTGTCGGTTTTTTTCTGCGCCAATTCTTTGGCATCGGGACGTTTTTCGTCTTTTTTCTCTTGGGCTGATACACCTGCTACGGCTACGCATAACACGAGTGCTAAAACAATCTTTTTCATAACATAAAAATTGAGGGTTAATAATCAGTTGTTTAGTTAGACTATATGTAAGTCTGCCAATATATTTTCAACAACCGTGCCAAACTTTTTCAGAGTTCCCAAGTTTTTTCGGGAATATCGGCATTCATTTTGCCGTTGGAGGCGGCATATTCGGTGTAGTTTCCGTTTGCTTCGTTGAGGCGCAGGAGGAGCAGTCCGCCGGTTTGTTCATCGTAGATGAGGTCGAGTGTGTTGACACCTCCTTTAGCCGGTTTGTTTTTCTCGATGCGGCATACGATGTTTTTGCCTTCTTTTTTTATTGTGAAGTTGGCTTCGTTCTCTTTGGCAACGCCCGCGACGTCACCTTGCATACTGAGCAGCAGTGTATTGCGCAGTGTGTAGAAGGACGAGGGGTGGTTGGGGTTCATGGGTATGTCGGTTTTCTTTTGTCCGCGTCGTGTGATGAATTTGCCGTCCGCGAGGATGATGCTGTAGTCGCCGTCGGGGTTGGTGTAGCGCATGGCGAGTTCGCCGGGTGCACGGAAATAGAGTGTTCCTTCTTTTTTCGTTTCTTTCTTGAGTTTGGGCATAGACTTGGTTTCAACAAACTGAGCGACGTATGTTTTGTTTTGCTTGTTTTTGTTGAGGAGTTGTTGTTCTAAGTTTTGTGCTTGTACATTGGAGGTTAGCAGCAGTGTGGCGATAAGCCATAAGATATTCTTTTTCATAATATTGAAAGTTTTTTTGATTGTACTTTTGTCGTGTTGGCGCAACTGCGCCTCAGTGTTTATGTCAAAAATCGTGCTAAATAATATTGCAGGTGAGATGGCGGGTAGCAGAAAAGAGAAATTTGCGTGTGATAAGGGAATTTTTATACCGTATATGATAAGGCTTATGAAATTCTTACGATATTCTTACGATATTCTTACGAATTTCTTACGAATTCTTTACGAATTCCTTACGAAAGGCTTATTGAAAGTAGTGGAAAAATTGAACATTTTTCAGTTGTGCTTTTTGCGGAGATTGAGTAAAAATGACCATTTTTGTGCTTGTAACGTACATGAAATAAGGATATTATACCACAAAGTATGCACGATGTCCGCTGCATGTCCGCTACATGTCCGCTAAAAAGGTGCACTTTTCCCGAACAAAATGAGTGAGTTCTTTTGAGGAAAAATTGAACATCTTTTCCTTTCATTTCGCCCATGGGTTGTTTGTGTTTTGTAAGTAAATCGAAAGACAACAGGTAATCTTTTGGGTATAATCTGTTGCAAATGTGATGTGGTTGCGGAGAGAGATTTGACTTGTTTTTGTGCATATAAAATAAAATATGTATCTTTGCAGCGTGTAAAGACAACGACTATGATTCTTAATTATATATGGATAGCGATGATATTGCTTGCGGTGTTGGTAGGCATTATTCAGTTTGCGTTTTTCGGACAGGCGGATGTGTTTAACGAGATAGTGAATTCCACTTTTTCGTCGGCTAAGACGGGTTTTGAGATTTCGTTGGGTCTGACGGGTGTATTGTCGCTTTGGTTGGGAATCATGAAGATAGGCGAGAAGGGCGGAGTGGTGCAAGGTTTTTCGAAGGTTGTTGCTCCGTTTTTCAGTCGGATATTTCCTGAAGTTCCGAAGGGTCATCCTGCTTTCGGCAGCATGTTTATGAATATCAGTGCAAATATGTTGGGTTTGGATAATGCTGCGACTCCTATGGGTTTGAAGGCGATGCAGCAGTTGCAGGAAATCAATCCCGACAAGACCAAAGCCAGCAATGCGATGATAATGTTTTTGGTGCTGAATACTTCGGGTTTGACGCTGATACCGGTGAGTGTGATGACGTATCGTGCTCAGTTGGGTGCCGCTAATCCTGCGGATGTGTTTTTGCCGATTTTGTTGGCTACTTATTTTTCCACATTAGCGGGTTTGCTTTCGGTTTGCATAGCGCAGAAGATACGTGTTTGGGATAAGGTGATATTGGGAGTGATAGGTACGCTGACGTTGTTGATAGGTCTTTTGCTTTGGGGTGCGAGCCGTTTGCCGCAGGAGACGTTGACGAAGTGGTCGGCTATTGTGGCGAGTGTGATATTGCTTGCGGTTATAGTGGGTTTTATCATAGCGGCAATGGTGAAGAAGGTGAATGTGTATGATGCTTTTATAGAAGGTGCAAAAGACGGTTTTAAGACGGCGATAGGCATTATTCCGTACTTGATAGCGATATTGGTGGCGGTGGGTATGTTTCGTGCCTCGGGTGCAATGGACTTGTTGGTGAAAGGTATGGCATGGTGTTTTGCGGCAGTAGGACTCAATACGGATTTTGTTGCGGCCTTGCCTACGGCTTTGATGAAGCCGTTGTCGGGTAGTGGTGCTCGCGGGCTGATGGTGGATGCGATGACGCAATATGGTGCCGACTCGTTTGTAGGCCGACTGGTTAGTATCTTGCAAGGTGCTACTGACACTACCTTCTATATATTGGCTGTATATTTCGGGTATGTAGGCATAAAAGATACGCGGTATGCTGTGGTGTGCGGTCTGATAGCCGATTTAGCGGGTATTATTGCCGCCATTACCATAGGTTATATCTTCTTTCATTAAATAAGACTATGTATGATTCGTTTTTATGCTGAGAATTGCGAGATGCCGGTATTGAACACGGTTAAGGTGAGCCACTGGTTGCAACAGGTGGCTGCCGACTATGGCAAGCATATAGGCGACTTGAACTATATATTTTGTGATGACGAGCGTATTTTAGCGGTAAACCGTCAGTTTTTGCAGCACGACTACTATACTGATGTGATAACATTTGACTACTCTGTTTTCCCGCTTCTTGCAGGCGATATTTTCATCTCTTTGGATACTGTGAGAAGCAATAGTGAAGAGAACGGAACAGAGTTTGAAGAAGAGTTGCATCGCATTATAGTTCACGGGTTATTGCACCTGACGGGTCAGGGCGACAAGACTCCGGAGACGAAGGCAGAGATGACAGACAAAGAGAATTCGGCTTTGGCAAAATTGTAATTTGGAATAGTATTTGCAGCATCAAACCATATCTAACTATATAAAACAACTCTTAAAAACCCCTAACATTATGAGAAACCTATTTTCACTGCTCAGCGGCATCGCAGCCGGAGCCTTGCTTGGAATCTTGTTTGCTCCCGAAAAAGGAGAAGTGACACGTGCTAAAATCAAAGCCCTTATTCAAGAGAAGATGCCTAACATTTCGAAAGAACGTCTGGAACAATTGGTGGATGAGGTAATAGAGAAAGTGACGGGTACGGAGAAGAACGTAGAAGCCGACTAAACGCGATGGATCAGTATAAACAACTGATAGACGACGCAAAAGCCTATATAGAGACACGGTATGAGTTGCTTCGGTTGGAGTTGCTTGACAAGTTGTCGATGATTTTGGGCATGCTCGTCTTGATTATTGTTGCCCTCTTTTTGGTACTTGCCGCTTTTGCCTATTTTTCAGTGGCATTGGTAGGCTGGATGGCGCATGTGATGCCTGTGAGTGTGGCATGTTGTATATTGGCGGGCGTATTGCTGCTGATATTACTGGTGTTGTATCTGCTACGCGAGCGGTTGTTTGTTAATCCTTTCATCCGTTTGTTAAGCGGTATCATTTATCGCTCGCCGGAAGAAGAAATGCGCGGAGAGGAGAAAGAAAGTACAACTATAGTAACAAAACCGAGCACCCATGAGACAGGAGAATGACTTTTGTGACGCAAAAGATATCGCCATCCGTCGGGCACAACTCCTGACGCAACTGCGGCGTGACGAGCGTCAACTGCGCAAAGACACGGAGTCAGTGCGCCGCCGTTATCAAAAGTTGACTTCCGTTTTTCACTCTGTGGAGAATGTGATTGCGTTGGTGGCTCCGCGCTTCAATGCATTTCTGACAGGTTTCTCTCTCGTCAGTCGCTTGTTCAGGAAGAAATAATTTCCTATATCGATTCATTCAATAAGGATTCGGGATACTTCGCCATCATGTATTGTCGAATCCTTATTTTTTTTGTAGAAGTGACTGCTATGCTGAATAACATATTTTGCGATTGCAAAAAATAATGTAACTTTGTAGCGGTGAAAATCTTGTATGAATACAAGATGTCGGCTTTGTATGCCATTTTGTAATAAAGTCAAACAATATCAAACTAATAAATACAAATATCATGAACGAAGAACTGAAAAAAGTAATGGAGGTTGCCGAGGTATGGACTCGTGAACCTTATGACGCTGAGACGCGCGCTCAAGTTAAAGCAATGATGGAAGCGGAGGACAAGACCGAACTCATCGATGCTTTCTATCGCACATTGGAATTCGGTACCGGCGGTTTGCGCGGTATTATGGGTCCCGGCACCAACCGTATGAACAAGTACATTGTGGCAATGGCAACTCAGGGCTATGCCAATTACCTGTTGAAAGTGCAGAAAGAAGGCGGTTTTGAGCATGTGCAGAACGGCAGAGTGGCAGTGGTTGTAGGACACGATTGCCGCAACAACGGCCGTTTGTTTGCAGAGACAGTGGCAAACATCTTCTCTGCCAACGGAATAAAAGTGTATCTGTTTGAGAGTTTGCGTCCGACGCCCGAAGTAAGTTTTGCTATCCGCCATCTGAAATGCCAAGGCGGTGTGAACGTAACGGCTTCGCACAACCCCAAAGAGTACAACGGCTATAAGGCATATTGGGAAGACGGCTCGCAAGTGCTGCAACCTCATGACCAAGGTATCATCAACGAGGTGAACAAAGTAACTCTTGCCGACGTACGTTGGGAGGCAAACAAAGACCTTATTGAGATTATCGGTGGCGAGATGGACTATGACTATATGATGGCTGTCAAGGATGTGATGATTGACCAAGAAACTATCCTTCGTCAGAAAGACCTCAATATCGTTTATACCCCGATGCATGGTGCCGGTCGTCAGATTGTACCGATGTGCTTACGCTCTTGGGGCTTCCAAAATATACATGTAGTGCCCGAGCAGATGGTTATCGACGGCAACTTCCCGACAGTTGTTTCGCCTAACCCCGAGAACGCTGAGGCTATGACTATGGGTATGAATCTTGGTACGAAACTCGGTGCCGACCTCGTTATCGCTTCCGACCCCGATGCAGACCGTATCGCTATCGTTTGCCGCAATGACAAAGGAGAGTGGGTGATTATCAATGGTAACCAGACCAACATCATGTACCACTACTATATCATCAACAATATGAAGCGCCTTGGCAAGATGCGTCCGGATATGTATATCGTGAAGACCATCGTTACCTCCGAACTCATCCGCAAGATTGCCGATGCACAGGGTGTTACTTTGACTGACGAATATACAGGCTTCAAGTGGATTGCCGCTCGTATTCGTGAATGGGAAGGCAAGCGGAAATATATCGGTGGCGGTGAGGAGAGTTTCGGCTTCCTGCCGTACGATGCAGTACGCGACAAATGCTCGCCTTCGGCTATCTGCTTGATTTGCGAGATTGCAGCCTACGCCAAAGACAACGGTATGACGCTGTATGACTATCTGCTGAAGATATACGAGGATTATGGTTTCCAAAAAGAGACGACTATCAATGTTGTTCGTCCGGGCAAGACCGGTGCCGAAGAGATTCAGGCGATGATGAAGAACTACCGCGAGAATCCGCCACAAGAGATTGCCGGTGAGAAAGTAGTGAAGGTAAAAGACTTCAAGACTCTCAAACAATGCGAACTTCAGAACGGCAAGTGGGTTGAGTCAGATATCACCATGCTGTTGGGTGCCACAAGCAATGTACTTCAGTACTTTACCGAGGGTGGCTTGAAAGTGTCGGTTCGTCCGTCAGGCACCGAGCCGAAGATTAAGTTCTACTTCGAGATACCTGTTAAGGATAGTCCGAAACCCTTCACCGGCAAAGACTACGAGCGTTGCACTGCCGATGCCGAAGCCAGAGTTCCGGCGATACGGCAAAGTTTTGGAATTTGATTTTCTCCCACGGATTAAACGGGATTAAATACAGATTAAACAGATTCGTTATAGTTTTAGAATATTAAACAGATTCTGTTTCTAAACAAATCAGCGCACTCCCTTAAATGAAGTGCGCTGATTTTGTAGGATGACACTATGCGGATACTTATAGGATACTATACGGATAGACTTTGCAAAAAGCACCCGATATAACTATATAACAAGTGTCCTTATGATGTTACTTGCTGCTTTTGCGGCGGTTGCAGTCGCGGCAAAGCATCTGGCAGTTAGAAGCGATGGTTCTTCCGCCTTCCACCCACGGGGTTATATGATCGGCTTCCATGACTTCGATGTCGAACGGTTTGCCGCAGATAGCACACTTGCCGCCTTGGCGCTCATAGACCTCACGGCGCGTATTCGCATCAAAAGCGCGAATACCCAGATGATGGATGTCGCCGTCTAAGATATAAGCGAAGATGCCGGATTTCTTCTGCACATCGGAGTCTGCCATCAGTTTAGCCATCTGCTGACCGATAGCCGTAGCAGTTAATGGCGTGTCTTTGTGGCGGTTATAGAGCAAGCCCCATTCCACGCCTTTCATCTCTTTCTTGTACTTGCGCCCGAAGAGTTTTTCAATCCAATGGATGACATCCTGGAAATACTGCCATAGTTCGTCTGCGTCCGTGTCGTGCTGATGACGCGCCATGTATTGCTCAATCGTAATGCCCTGTTTGTCTGCAATCCAACTGAGTACAGCCTCAAAATAATCCTGCCGGATAGGTGAACCGTTCATGAAGTCCGAACCTATTTTGTATGCCACGCAGCCTGTCTTGGAGAAACGGCGTTTGGCTTGTGTCACCCACGACCCGGAATAGATGGCGTTGCGAATCTCCTGCTCTTTGAGTTTCTCGCCGGCAATGTTGATGCGTTGGAACCATTTCAATTTCTCCTCGTCCGTTCCTTCACAGATGTATATTTGCAGTTTGTAATCGAGAATACGGTTTTGCTGTTCGATGGTCATATTGTTGAAACCGAGCAAGTTACCGTCAAAAAGCATCATATACTCACCGGCGATAAACGAGCAAATGGAGATGGTACGTTGCTGCCCGTCGAGGACTTCATATTCGATGCCGTCTGTGCCATCCGTCTTGACCCAATACATGACGTTCAGCGGGAAATTCTGCCAAA